>JAAUYG010174686.1_pt1 | contig 28196 bp, 21 predicted proteins | sample 7278091 | NCBI WGS metagenome assembly JAAUYG01 (sample SAMN14350201, study PRJNA611818) | marine sediment metagenome | isolation source: surface marine sediment (0.6m) | place: French Polynesia: Moorea | collected 2018-08 | reverse complement strand
GCTGATGCTGTTAAACTAGGGGTAGCTAGAGCCTTGTGTAAGCAAGACCCCAACAATCGCCAACCTTTAAAAACAGAAGGATTCTTGACTCGCGATCCTCGTTGTAAAGAACGGAAAAAATACGGTCTGAAAAAAGCACGTAAAGCTCCTCAGTTCTCTAAACGATAATAATTATTGACAAGATCAATTTAAAGTAGTAAACAATTGTTTGAGGTCAAAAATATGCCTAAACCTGATATACACCCCACCTGGTATCCAGATGCTAAAGTTATTTGCAATGGAGAGGTCGTCATGACTGTTGGTTCAACCCAACCTGAAATTAATGTTGATGTTTGGTCTGGTAATCACCCTTTTTATACTGGCACGCAAAAAATCATTGATACAGAAGGACGAGTCGATCGCTTTTTACGCAAATACGGTATGCTCGACTCTAGTAACGATTCTGGATCTGACGCAGAAAAATAGCCATTTAAGACAAATTATCAGCCCAGTAGTTAGCTTTTATTGACTGCTGGGTTTGTTATATTTTGCTGAATTTCTCTTATCTCTCAATAAACCATGTTGTGTATTTACAGGAGACTACCCAATGGCAGAATCATATTTACTAGATAAACTAAAGTCGGTAGAACAAACTTTTCAAGAACTTACTCATCGTTTAGCCGATCCCGATATTGCGACTAATCCTGATGAATTGCAAAAAATAGCTAAAGCTCGTTCGTCTTTAGAAGAAACTGTCATAACTTATCAGCAATGGCAACAAGCAACAGAAGAATTAGCAGAAGCAACAGAAATTCTCAAGGAAGCTGACGATCCTGAGATGAAAGAAATGGCTAGTCTAGAAGTCAGCGAACTAGAAGAGCAAATCGAGAAGTTAGAAAAGAGACTTAAAATTCTCTTATTACCTAGAGATCCTAATGATGACAAAAACATCATGTTGGAAATCCGCGCAGGTACAGGGGGAGATGAAGCGAGTATTTGGGCTGGGGATTTAGTTCGGATGTACTCTCGCTATGCTGAAAGTCAAAACTGGAAAGTATTTCTTCTCAGTGAATCAGCAGCAGATATGGGGGGATTTAAAGAAGCTATTCTCGAAGTTACAGGGGACTCTGTATACAGTAAGCTTAAGTTTGAAGCAGGAGTACATCGGGTACAGCGAGTACCTCAAACTGAAGCAGGAGGAAGAGTTCATACGTCTACAGCTACCGTAGCGGTAATGCCAGAAGTAGATGATGTTGAAGTACAAATAGACCCAAAAGATATTGAGCTAAAAACAGCTCGTTCTGGAGGTGCTGGTGGACAAAACGTCAACAAGGTAGAAACCGCTGTCGATTTAATTCACAAACCAACGGGAATTAGAATCTTTTGTACGGAAGAGCGATCGCAACTGCAAAACCGCGAACGAGCAATGCAAATTCTTCGGGCAAAACTATATGATATTAAGCTAGCAGAGCAACAGAAAGAGGTTCGAGGCTTAAGGCAATCTCAGGTAGGAACAGGAGCACGTTCTGAGAAAATCCGTACCTATAATTACAAAGATAATCGCATTACCGATCATCGCTTGGGACAAAACTTTCCCTTGGCTAACTCTTTAGAAGGAGATATTGAAGTAATGATTCAGTCTTGTATTTCTCAAGATCAGCAAGAAAGATTAGAAGAATTAGCTAATTCTCCCGATACAGCAGAGGCTCTAAATTAGAAAGAATCAATTTTGATGTTGACCAGCTTATGAGCGGTATCAGCAATCGCAATGCAGCAAAAGACAGTCAAAAAATCCTGTTTCGGGTTATGGTTTGGACTTAGTATCATAATATGTCTTTACTATGGTTTGATTTCGGCTCATTATGGCTTAAGTCAAGATTATGTGGTTCAGGATGATGCTAGGCAACACGTTGTTTGGTTACAAAGATTTATCGATCCGCAGCTTTTCCCTCATGACTTGATTGCCGATTATTTCACTAGCCTTGCTCCATGGGGTTACAAAGCTTTTTATTGGTTGGCGGCAAAAATAGGTATTGAGCCAATATTCTTCGCCAAAATATTACCAATTTTTTTGGGCTTAATTACGACGATTTATACTTATTTATTTTCTTTACAGATATTGCCTTTGCCAAGTACTGCTTTTTTAAGTAGCTTGTTTCTTAATCAACTAATTTGGCTTAACGATGATTTGATAACTGCTACCCCTAGGGCTTTTTTATATCCTTTATTTGCTGCTTGGCTGTATTATTTAAGTCGCAGTAATTTGATTTTATGCTTAGTACTAATGGCATTACAGGGATTATTTTATCCACAGTTATTATTAGTTGAAGTAGCGATATTAAGCATTAGATTATTACCTGGGAAAAAGTTGGGTTTTTCTCAAGATAAACAAGCTTATCTTTGGTGGATATTAGGATTGATTGTAACTGTAGTTGTTTTTTACCCTCTAACACAAAAGCCTCCTGAATTAGCAACTACGGTAACAGCCAGTCAGATGCAGCAAATGCCCGAATTTAATCTACATGGTAGAAGTAAGTTTTTTGGCGTAAATCCGATTGTTTTTTGGATATATGGTTCTAGTGGTATAGGTATACCTCGATTCCCTCCCATTGCTTGGATGGGATTTATCTTACCTTTCTCGATCCGCAAGCGAATTAGAGTTATTAATCTAATTACAGATCAGATTATTATCTTGAGGCAAGTTGCGATCGCTTCTATATTGATGTTCTTTATTGCCCATCTAGTTTTACCAAAGTTTCATTTACCTGGACGTTATACTTATCACACAATACGATTTCTTTTAGCAATATCTACAGCAATTGTTGTCAGTAGTTTGATTGATTTATTTAGGAAATGGTTAAAACAGAAACTTAAAAATAAAGCTCATTTAAAAATTAAAGATAAAATCGCAATCGCTTTACTTGGTTTGTTCTCTCTAATAGTAATTATTTTTCCAGCTAATCCTGCTGTTTTTATTAATTGGTTTCAAGGTTGGAAGGTGGGACAAGATACAGCAATCTATCAATTTCTTGCACAACAACCTAAAGATATTTTAGTTGCTTCATTAAGCCCAGAAATAAGCAATATTCCTGCATTTTCTCAACGTTCTATCTTAGTAGGTAAAGAATTTGCTATAGCTTATCATCCTAACTATTATAATGAAATTCAACAACGCACAGTTGATACATTACAAGCTCAATATACGAATGATATTACAATTTTAAAAAGCTTTATTAATAAATATCAGCTTGATTTTTTTATCTTAGATAAAGATGCATTTAATCCAGACTATTTAAAAAAACAAAACTGGTTAATTTATAGTTCTTGGCAATCCGAAACTCAGAAAGTAATCGAAAAAATAGAATCTGGACAACACCCAGTTTTACTCAAATTAATTGACTCATGTCTTGTATTGTCTACAGAAAACCTGATTTTACTAGACAATAAATGTATTTTAAAAAGCAATATTACAAACAATAAAAAATAGATCTTCAGAAAAATTTTAAATTATTTGGGGATAATTTTGAAACCTTATACTCTCTAAACGCTATTCAATTATAAATATCCGCTAATTATTTAAAATAAACTTAAGATTATTTAATTAACATATCTTCAAATTTTTACTTTTATAAGCAGATTTATTGTGGTAGTTTGATTACTGCTGAACCAAAAAGATTATTCATGGCTTCAAATCAATTCGATCAAAGAATACTCGAACTAGTAAATAACGAACGTGCCAATGCAGGAGTAGATTCATTATCAATAGATGAGCAGTTAGATCGGGCAGCTAATTTGCATACTGACGAGATGGTACAAGCAGATCAGATGTCTCATCAACTTCCTGGAGAAGCAAGCCTGGGTGATCGCGTTAGTGCCACAGGTTATAATTGGACAAGATTAGGAGAAAATGTGGCAGCAGGATATACTACCCCAGAATCAGTAGTTGAGGGATGGATGAATAGTCCTGGTCACAGAGAAAATATTCTTAATCCAGAGTTTACTAGCATCGGCATCGGCTATGATAATGCTCCTGATGACAATAACTCATTCAATGATTTTGATGTTTATTGGACTCAGGTATTTGGTACTGATAGCTTTAACGGATAATACTCTAAGTATTACTGTGAATGAGTAGTAATGATGTGCTAAGAGGTACTTGTGTCAGGCAGTCAGGGTATTAATGTATGATTAATTGCTCACTCTTGCCTAGACATCTTATTGCAATCTAAAGTGACTAATAAATATCAAATCGTAGCTTTACCAGGAGAAGGTATCGGCGAAGAAGTTGTTCCTGCTAGTCTAACCATCTTACAAAGATTAGCAGAACGACAAAGTTTTTCTCTCCGTATCGACTACGGTTTAATTGGTCAACCAGCTTTAAAAAAATTGGGAGCTTATTTTCCTGAAGAGACGGCGCAACTATGCCAAGGGAAAGATGGAATCTTATTTGGTGCAGTAACTAAAGGCGGGTTACTAGAATTACGTCAACGTTTTGATTTTTTTGCTAATTTACGCCCAGTCAAAGTCTGTCCCAGTTTAATCAATAAGTCTTCTCTCAAACAGGAAAAAGCTGTGGGGATAGATATATTATTTGTCCGAGAACTAGTTAGCGGGATTTATTTTGGTGCATCGGGAAGAACACAAGACGATACTTCTGGTTATCATACAATGACTTATGGCGATCGCGATATTAAACGGATAGCCAAAATTGCTTTAGTTAAAGCTCAACAACGACGGGGTTTACTTACCGTCACCCACAAGGAAAACGCCTTACCCCAAATACCTTGGACTCGTTTAGTACAAGAAGAGGCGCGAAATTTTCCTGATGTGACAGTTACAGGAATGCTGGTAGATAATTTAGCGATGCAGTTAGTAATTAACCCCCAACAGTTTGACGTGATTGTGGCGGGAAATCTCTTTGGAGATATCCTAAGTGACTTAGGGGGAGCATTAGTGGGTTCTATTGGTTTACTAGGGTCTGCAAGCTTAAATAGTGCTGGTTTTGGCATGTATGAGGCAATTCACGGCACTGCACCAGCGATCGCAGGTAAAGGTATTGCTAAACCCCTGGGTACTCTGGCTAGTATCATCATGATGTTAGAACAATGGGGAGAGATAGAAGCTGCACAAAGCTTAAATCAGGCTCAAGCTAAAATTTTAGAGCGTGGTTATCGTACCGCTGATTTAAATCCCCAAAATCCAGAAATATTGGTCAATACAGAGCAATTAGTTGAACTGTTTTTGCAAGAATTATCTTAGCAAAAATTATTGATTTACTCTACTTGGCACTAGATGGCAACGATATTTAAATTAATTTCAAGGTTAATAAATTTGTTGTTTTTGGGCACTCTATCTTTAGCAAGCTAATTAATATGTGATATGACTCAAAAGTCTGATCCTGCTGAGTTATTGGTTAAATCATCAAATCTAAATCACACGGGATGTTGGGAATTTACCAAGAACTCTGTTTCTTGGAAAGTTTATTTACAAGAAGGGAAACTAACATATACTGATTGTTCAATACAATTACTGACCCAGTTACAATATTATCTACTCCGTCAAGGTTGGAAAGATGCTGTAGCAGCTTTAAAAGATTTACCAAAATCCGATCTTGAGACTAAGGTAAATTCAGACAATAATCCATTCCCTCCGAGTTTTTACGAACATGCTATTGTTTGGTTGCTAAACGAGAAACATTTGGATAATTCTCAGTTTATCCAACTAATTGAGGATCTTACTCAAGATGCTCTCCAATCCTGTCTTTGGATAAGAGACGGAAGTTTTGTCTGGCATGAAGGAGAATCAGTGCCATCTTGGATTAAGGCTCAAGTTGGAACTTCTTTGTCGTTGGATATATTAGATTTGGTTGATTTTCTAGAAAAAAGACTCAAAAAATGGCAAAAATGTGCTTTTAAGTTGCATTCTCCCCATCAGCGTCCATATTTTATGGATTACAGAGATATTGAAAAACCTCTTGCATCTGGAGTATTGTCTTCCAAAGTACTAAATGAACTCGCACAAGTTATGCGACGAGGATTAAGCTTTCGTCAACTTTCGCTGTTCCTCCATAAAGATGAACTTCATGTAGCTCAAATTTTATCCCCGTATATTGAGCATAAAATGATTCATTTGCGAAATCCTCCGTCACCTCTAGATCAATTACCCAAAATTCCTAAAACGAAGTCAATTGAGGAGAACAAAAATTTTCCCCCAGGAAGTGTAGCAATCAAGAAATACAAAATAGCTTGTATCGATGATAGTCCTATAATCCTTCAAGAAATTCAACGTTTTCTCGATCGAGATCGATTTGAAGTAACAGCAATAGACGATCCTGTTCAAGCTTCATCAGTTATTTTTCGGCTAGAACCCAATCTAATTTTATTAGACATTACCATGCCCAGAATTAACGGTTATAAACTTTGTGGATTATTACGTAGCAGTAATATTTTTAATGAAACACCGATTATTATGGTCACGGGCAATACTGGCATGATCGATAAAGCTAGAGCCAAATTAGCTGGGGCAACAGATTATTTTACCAAACCTTTTACTAAAGAAGGTTTAATGGAAATTATTGAAAAACATCTCAAGTAAATTTGCTTAAAAAGCTTTGATATTAAATTGGCTTTTAAGATAAAGATAAAGCTTGAAATTTTACTTTTACACCACTTAAATCAACTAAAAAACATGAAAACTATTTTAATTGTAGACGATATGCAATCTGAATTGGATTGGATGGCTCAATATTTAACTACAGCAGGCTATTCGATAATTACGGCAACTAATGGAGAAGAAGCAATAGAAAAAACGTTGCAAAGCAAACCTGATGCTATTGTAACTGATTGGATGATGCCCAAAATGGGGGGGATAGATATTTGTCGTAAACTGAGAAAAAATCCTGAAACGGCGGAGATTCCTATCATTGCTTGTACTGCTAAAAATCGTGATGTCGATCGCTTGTGGGCGAAAAAACAGGGAGTAAAAGCTTACGTTACTAAGCCTTGTACCAAAGAACAATTAGTTGGCGCGCTACAAGAGGTAATGGGGTAACTAAATCATGAAAAGTCCCATCCTCGAAAAAAGATCCCGTAAAAAGTCAGGCGTTTGTCCTACTTATTTCCTCAAGCCTCTTGCTGACAGAAAACTGATTGATACATTATCAACTTTTTTGGGAACTATGAGCTTAGTAAGTTGATTTTTATTATTATGACAACAACTACAAAGCTTAATCCCAGGGAGTTATTGTCTCGACTAGCGAACTCTAAAAGTTCTGGTTGTCTGGAATTTAATGAGGGATTAATTTCTTGGAAAATTTATTTACAACAGGGAAATTTAAAGTATGTTTACTGTTCGGCACAATTGTTATACCAGCTTAAGTATCACCTACATTATCTTGGGTGGAAACAAGCCATAGTAGCCTTAAAAAAGCTACCGTTATCTTATGTAAAGATACAATTACAATTTTATTCACAAAAAGAGTCTTTCGAGAACAATCTTTATAGTGAGGTTATTCCTTGGCTACTGGCAGAAAAACACCTCGATCGCTCTCAGGGTTTAAAACTTATTGAACATATAACCAAAGATGCACTACAGACTTGTCTTTGGCTCGATAGAGGTACCTACTCATGGTATGAACGAAAACCAATTCCTCTTTGGATTCAAGAACAATTCGGAAATTCTCTATCTCTAAGTTTATCAGAATGTTTGAATGCAGAGCAAAAAAAGCTCAAACAATGGCAAAATTGCAGTGCTAAATTGCTTTCTGTCTATCAACGCCCGTATTTTAATCCTAGTTGGGAACAAAAACCCCTTCCGACCTCTGGTTCGTTAGATCGTAAAGCCCTTAAACAGTTAAGCCAAATCATGCAAGGATGCACTAGCATTCGTCAACTATCAATATTGTTGCAAAAAGATGAGCTTCATGTAGCACAAATTTTATCTCCATACATTGAGGATAGGATAATCGATTTACGCAATGCTCAACCGCCTTTAGATCGATTACCCAGTATTCCTCGATTCAAAAAAACTGTTCAACAGTCACTTCCAGTTGCTCTATCTACTAAACCCCAAAAAATAGAATTAACTACTTCTAGGGATTTAGTTAAAACTTGGAAAATAGTATGTATTGATGATAGCCCGACTATCTTAAAAGAAATTAAACGTTTTCTCAATCAAGAAAGATTTAAAGTTACAGCCATAGATGACCCCGTGCAAGCTGCATCTACGATTTTTCGGATCAAGCCAGACCTAATTTTACTAGATATTACTATGCCTAAAATCAATGGCTATAAGCTATGTAGCTTACTAAGGGATACTGAGTATTGTAATCAGACTCCGATTATCATGGTGACAGGAAATAATGGCGTACTTGATAAAGCTAGAGCTAAATTGGTTAAAGCAACAGATTATTTTAACAAACCTTTTACTCAAGAAAAATTGATAGAAATTGTAGAAAAGCATCTTCATTAACTTGATATTTAAAAATTATTTTTGAAGCAATTATTTATAAAAAAAATATTTTAGTTCAAGATTACTCAGTCTAATTAATTAAAAATCAGGCAAAATATCTTAATTATTGACGACTTACAATCCGAATTAGAAATGGGGTAGGCAGGCGTAATTAAGTTTAAAACCGAGGGCGTAGAGAGAATATTTTTAGTTTATTTTTTTAATTTATTGAAGTCTAATTATGACAACGTCTAGTAGTCCAGCTTCGAGAATTCAAGCCAATTTACAGCAGTTATTTAAAGCGAAATTAGCTCCAGGGGATGCTTATATCCGATTTCAACTGACATCGGAGACGACAGCTTTATGGTCTATGGAACAGGTACAAGAGTCTTTAATAGTTGAAGCAAACAGAATAACTTCCTTGCCTAATATGCCAGAATCCGTCATTGGCATCATGAGTTCTCGCAATCGCGTGTTTTCCGTGTTTGATTTAGCTCAATTGTTAACCTTGCCTTCTCGGTTAATTGCTCCTCGGCAGTATCAAATTATTGTGCTGCAAACTACTTCTAAACAGCCAATTTATATCGGATTAGCCGTTACTCGTCTTCAAGGAATTGTGCGGTTACAAAAAAAACAAATCCAGTCATCTTTAGATGCCTTTTCTTCTAGCATAGCTCCTTACCTATGTGGTGGGGTGCAAGAAGAGGAAACTATGATTCCCGTACTAGATTTTGACAAAATCTTAAAAGCTTTAACCACAATATCGTAAGCAGGGGGCATCGCCCACCCTACTATGGGTTTTCTGCTATGTCTTCAGAGGTAATAACCTCAATCAAACAAATATAGATAAACATATATCCGAATTACTATGACTACTGAACCAAAACCCACGAACTCACAATTAGCAGGTACTGCTTCCATTAAATCTGTAGCTAATGACTTCAAAGGAGTTGGTACTCTTCGTCGTCGCTTGCTAGTTTCAATTTTACCAGCAGTATTGCTTCCCCTAGTTATTGCTAGTGCCATTGGATATACCATTACCGAACGTCGAGTCAAAACCCAAGTTTTAGATAAGCTTGAGACTGATACTCTTCTGGCAAGTAAAACAATTGAGACTTTTATTCGAGACTCTCTTAAACTCACCGATTTGGTTGCTGCTAATCCTATGGTGATTCAAGCCATGAAAACGGGCAGCAAGAAATCTCAGGAGGAAAAATTAGTTCAACAACCGATTGACGCTTTAGAGCAAAAGTTTGCTGCCACCAAATTATTAACAACCAATGACAGTCTAAATAACTATCTACAACAGATAGTTAAATCAGGTCAGATAGCGGAAATCTTTTTTACCGAGCGTAATGGCTTGAATGTTGCATTTAGTAACCCTACTTCCGATTTTGTTCAGCGCGACGAAGGATGGTGGCAAACTAGCCAAAAAGAAGGACGAGATATCGGCGAACCTGAGTTTGATGAGTCGGCGAATGCTATTGTAATTGCTTTCTCCCAAGCAGTAAAAGATCCACAAACTGGGGAATTTCTCGGGGTAATTAAGGCCGGTGTTCCAGCAACGACATCGATTTCCGATCTTGCCAATTACCTGCAAGGAAAACACAGCCGATCTGCTCAATTCCAAATTGTTGACCCTAACAATAGTTTTGTATTTAGTAATATCGACTTCACAGATGTTGAAGCTGCTGATCGCCATGATGCAGGAACTGATGCCCACCGAGAGGCTAAAGACCATGACCACAAAGAAATGAATACAGAAGATGTTGAAGTGCTTGGTGGTGAGCCGATTCTACAGGTAGCCAAAACTATGATGCAGGTTGTGGACAATGCTTTGAGTGTGGAGGAAGCACAACAGTCGATCGCTCAGCTATCTGGCTTGTCTGATATCAGTCTGCGTCAAGAAATAAAAGGCTCTGAAACCAGCAGTATCGCTGTATTGAGATATCAAGACAAAATTTATAGCTTGTCCACAGTTCCCAATACTAACCTCGTATCAATTGGCGTCATAGATTATGATGTGGTAGCAAGTTCAGGACGGAGTTTGCTATCGGTATTTGGTTTAACTGGTCTTGTTCTGGGTACTGTTGCTTTAGGCTTAATTATTTTTCTAGCGCAGCAATTATCTCAACCTCTGACTAACCTATCAGAAAAAACCCAACAGGTAGCAGCAGGAAATCTTGATATCAAAGCTAATTTAGAGGGAACATTAGAAACTAGAACCTTAGCAGATAACTTTAATAATTTAGTTAAACAAGTTAAAGAGTCCTTGCAAAATCAACAAGCCTTGGCTAATGAACAACGTCAAGAAAAAGAACAGCTAGAAACAGCAATTTATACCCTAATAAGTGAAGTCTCCGATGCGACAGAAGGAGATTTAACAGTTAGAGCTAACTTAGATTCGATGGAACTGAGTACGGTTGCCGACTTATTTAACGCCATTATTGACAACTTACAAGACATTGCCATTGAAGCCAAGCAGTCAACTAGCCAAGTTGGTTCTTCCTTAAAGCAAAATGAAGAGGCGATTCGTTTATTGGCAGAACAAGCGATCGCTGAAGCGGAAGAAACTCGCAACACTTTGATGTCTGTAGAACAAATGTCACAGTCGATTCAGGCAGTATCACAAAATGCCAGCCAAGCCGAAAAGATTGCCAATGATACTTATAATACTGTTTTAAGTAGTACCAATGATATGGACTTGACAGTAGATAGTATTCTCAATCTGCGGACTACTGTAGGCGAAACAGCTAAGAAAATGAAGCGTTTAGGAGAATCTTCGCAGAAAATCTCGCAAGCTGTCTCTTTTATTGAAGAAATTGCTCTAAAAACTAACGTATTAGCTATTAATGCTAGTGTTGAGGCTGGTCGAGCAGGAGAGTACGGACAAGGATTTACTATCGTTGCCGAACAAGTGGGTGCATTGGCAGAACAATCGGCAGCAGCAACCAAAGAAATTGCCAGCATTGTAGCAACAATTCAAGCCGAAACTCAGGATGTAAGCCAAGCAATGGAATCAGGTACAAGCCAGGTAGTAGACTCCACAAAATTAGTAAAAGCCACTAAACAAAGCTTGAGCTTAGTACTGGAAAAATCTCAAGAAATTAACCAATTAATGGAGTCTATTTCCCAAACTACTGTATCTCAGGCAAATACTTCCCAAAATGTTACTAACTTGATGCAAAAAATTGCTCAATTATCTGAAACTACATCTAAATCTTCTAAGGAAGTAGCACAATCAATTGTTGAAACAGCTAAAGTAGCCCAAAAGTTAGAGTCTACCGTAGGTCAGTTTAAAGTAGCCGAATCGTCGTAATCATTCATCACTCGTTTCAATTAATTTCTTATTTCAAAAATAGGCTTAATAGAACAACTTACTAATTGCAACTAAGATGGATATAGAACAACAAATTCGCCTGAATTTTCTCGATGAGGCTGAAGAATATTTCGATCTAATTGAATCTAACCTCCTGGGATTAGCAAACGCAACAATTGATTCTCAGAAAATAGATTTAATACTTAGGGCTGCACACTCTGTTAAAGGTGGGGCGGCAATGATGGGCTTTGATATTTTGAGTCGAGTAGCTCATCGTTTAGAAGATTTTTTGAAAATTCTACGGGTTCGCTACTCTGGTAGTACAGTTAACGTTGAAGTGGAAACTTTACTTTTAGAGAGTTTAGACTGTCTGCGCCAAGTAGGCGATCGCAATCGTCAAGGAACAGCAATTGAAGATTCCTGGTATAGCGATCGCCCTGAGCCAATTTTTGAGCAGTTACGCCAACACTTAGGTGATTTGGAAGATACAGACGAAAATGCCTTAATGTCTCAGGATGATGAGATTAACCCAGCCTTATTGATGTTTGAAGAAGGGGTTGATGCTATTCTGGATCGATTCGAGGCAGAGTTAAGTCAATTAGATATTTCACAATTAGGACAAGAATTAGCAATAACCGCTAAAGAACTAAGTGCTTTTGGACAGATGGCAAGCCTACAACCTTTTATCGAGCTTTGTCAGTCTATTGAGCAACAAGCGGCAGAATTATCTCAGGAGCAAATTACATCCCTAGCCCAAAACTCCTTAACCACTTGGAGAAGATCCCATGCACTTGTTCTACGAGGGCGAGTAGAAAAATTACCATCTCGCTTAGAGGATATAAGTATATCAGATCGGGAAATTAATTCTACTGCGACTATTGAACACCTAGATTCAAAAGCAAACAATGATATCTCTTCAACCTTAGAAACATTAGATTTATCAACAGCAGATTTCGAGTCGTTTTACGACGATTTATCAGAAGTAGATAATTTGACAGAATTACAGTCGGCATTTGATACCGAAATACCTGAAGTTCCTGTTGAATCAGACAACAGCGATCGCAACATTGTTCCAGATTCAGTAGATTTTGCCGTTGAAGATTTATTAGAAGTTGAAGCAGATTTTGATGTTTTTCTCGACGGTTTTCCAGAAGTAGAAAGTTTCTCGGAATTACAGTCGGCGTTTGATACCGAAATACCTGAAGTTCCTGTTGAATCAGACAGCAGCGATCGCCAAACTGCCCCCGCCAATAATAACTCCTTAGCAAACTCTCAACCTATATCTCAGCAGAAGCCTGAATCTGTGGACAAAATGGTTAGAGTTCCAGCATCACAACTAAAACAATTTAATAACTTATTTGAACAGTTAATTTTAGAACGTAATAATATTAATCTTCGTTTAAAACAACTTCAATCAATAGCTCCATTAATGCGCCGACGAATGGAGCAGATAGAAAATTCTAATACTAACTTGAAACAATGGTACGATCGCGCTTCGATTGAAGGATTGTTAACTACTACAGAACAACCTGTAGCCAATTCAGTCATGTCAACCAAAAGTACTACGGTTGGTTTTGATTCTCTGGAAATGGATCGATATACTGATGTTCATCTTATTTGCCAAGAACAAATTGAAACCATTGTGCAACTTCAAGAGGTGACTACAGATATTGAGTTGGGATTGCAAGATATGAACCAAGCGGTTCGCGATTTCAATCACATTACCAAGTCTTTGCAAAGTAACGTGACTCGAACCCAAATGTTGCCTTTTGCTGAAGTAGTCAAACGTTTTCCTCGGGTAATTCGCGACCTTAGCGTCCAGTTTGGTAAGACAGTTAACCTCAAGATCTTAGGAGAAAATACCTTAATCGATCGCTCAGTTTTAGAAGCTCTCAACGATCCTCTAATGCACCTATTGCGTAATGCTTTTGACCACGGCATAGAAGATGCAGCAACTAGAACTGCTGCGGATAAACCCTCGGAAGGAACAATTACACTGCAAGCAACTAACCAAGGTACTCAGACGGTTATTACTCTCTCCGATGATGGAGGCGGTATACCTCTTGATAAAATTCGCGATCGCATTCAAGCTATGGGGTTGCCCCAAGAACACGTTCAGCAAATGCCTGAGGCTGAAATACTTGATTTTATCTTTGAGCCTGGATTTAGCACTGCCCGTGAGGTTACAGAACTCTCTGGTCGAGGAGTTGGGATGGATGTAGTGCGTACTAATCTTCAAGATATTAGAGGGAGTGTGAGCGTCACAACCAAACCTGGTTCAGGTACTACTTTCACTCTTAGAATTCCTTTTTCTTTATCTATCTTACGGGTAGCGATCGCCGAAAAATCAGGAATTGTCTTTGCCATTCCCGCCAACAGTATCAAAAAGCTTTTACCGTTTCAACCAGAAGAAGTAACAACCTCAGAAAATATCAAACAGATAACTTGGCAGGGAGAACAAATTCCTCTCGTTCAAATTGAAAAAACTTTGGTTTTTCGACGACCCAACAATACCTTTGATGTAACTGGTAATCCAATAATAGATCGCCCGATGGCAATTATTATCGAAGACAAAACCAGATTTGTTGGACTTGAGATTAGTAAATTTTGGGATGAGCAAGAAGCTACTATTAGACCAATTGAAAGTCCAGTACCTTTACCCCCTGGAGTCGTTAGTTCTCTAGTTTTTGGTGACGGTCGGGTTATCCCCCTATTTGATCCTTCCCTGCTAGTAGAAGAATGCTTAAAACATAGCTCTACTGAAGAACATACAGCAGTTACTTTTCTCGAACAAGACAGTCAGCCATCAGCTTTACAGATTGGCACTCAGACTCTTTTGGTAGTTGATGATTCGATTAATGTCCGCCGTTATTTAAGTGTAACCCTAGAAAAAGCGGGATATAAAGTCGAGCAAGCTAAAGATGGACAAGAGGCTGTGGATAAGCTGGTCGCTGGACTCTCCGTTGAAGGAGTTGTTTGTGACATTGAGATGCCTCGTCTTGACGGATACGGTGTTCTCGAAGAATTAAGAGATAGGGCAGAGTTCAAGGAACTTCCCATTGTAATGTTGACCTCCCGCAATAATGAAAAACATCGCAAATTAGCGATGAATCTTGGCGCATCAGCCTACTTTTCTAAGCCATATAATGAGCAAGAATTACTCCAAAAATTAGGAGAGCTTTTGCATAGTTATTCTCATTCTCACTATTGATTATCTTTTAACAATTAACAATTAACAAGGCTTCAATATAGTAACAGCATAACGTTCAGGAGATAAGTAACGGCAGGCGATCGCCTGTAATTGCTCTGGTTGTAGTTGGCTGATGATCTGGGGATATAGTGCTGAATCTGAGGCAGTGGCAACAATATTATAAAACCCATATATTCCCGCTAGCTGGTTGGGAGTTTCGGAGGAGAAGATATAGTCATTAATTAACTGTCGTTTAGCGCGAGCGATTTCTGTTGCTGGAATAAGATGGGTTTGCAGTCGTGTTAAGCGATCGCCAATTATATTTTCTACCATCTCCAGATGTTCTGTTGCCAACCAAGCATTAACAGTAAACATACTAGAATCTTTTTGCAGAGATAAATTACAGTCAATATCCAACACTAATTGTCTTTCTTCTCTTAGTTCTCGAACTAAGCCTGAACTGCGCCCTCCTGACAAAATTAGGGCAATTAGATCCAAGGCGATCGCTTCCTCTAAATTCTGTGAACCAGGGCAAATCCAAGCCATTAAAAGACGTGCCTGTTCAATTCTGGGTAGGTGTAATTCTTGACGACGAATTGCGATCGCGGGTGGTTCTGCATCCACTACTACAGGAGGACATTCTGAACGAACACTAAACTCGCTAAAATTCTCATTAACTAAATCTAAAGCTTTTTCTTGTTCAATGCCACCGACAATTACCACCGTCATATTTTCTGGCTGATAATGGGTGCGATGAAAACAGCGCATTTGATTGGGAGTATGTTCGAGTAATAATTCCTTTTCCCCTAAAATTGAACGTCGATAAGGATGATGCTGGTAGACATTTTGACATAATGCCTGAAATCCCACAAAGTCAGGATCGTTATGACTAGAATAAAGTTCTTCTAGGACTACATCTCGTTCGCGAATAAATTCTTCATCGGGAATAGTAGCTCGTAATAAAATATCTGCTAAACAAGGTAAAGTTCCCTCTATATGAGATGCTGCGGTAGTCAAATAGAAATGAGCATAATCGTAGCTAGTTGCGGCATTAGCTATACCACCAGTATTTTCAATTAGCCAGTCAAATTCCCCTACCATTACATTAGGAGAACCCTTAAAAATCATATGTTCCAAAAAATGTGCCATCCCTGACCATTGGACTGGTTCAGCGATCGCTCCTGCCTCAACCCAGATATCTGTAACCACCACAGATGTCGCTGGTAAATGTTGATGGATTACAGTCAATCCATTACTTAAATGAAATATATTAGCTTTAAACTTAGCTTGGTAAAGAGATTTTGATAGTTCTGGCATCAAATAGCTACATTGGCATAGATATAGCTAATCATAACTTTTATTATCTTGTCTATCTTGTTACATTTTTGACAGAAATTTTTCTCAAACTGTAGTGATAACTGATGACTAGATCCATTATTGAGGCAAAAAAATAGTCCACCGCCACGCCGTTTTACCTTAGTTTATGACCTGGAAAACCAGGGTGGGAATTGGCTTTTCTCGCTTCCATTTCCGAGTACAAGCTCGGTATACTTCCACGGAAATATCAGCTATTCCCTTATAAATCAAGCATAGATCAATAAACTATGCAGGTAGTCACCAACGCGGTAGTGGTACTTTATCTATGATAATCAGTTTTTTATATTTAGCAAGGGGTTGATAGAGGGATGAGGGATGAAGGATGAGGGATGAAGGATGAAGGATGAGGGATGAGGGATGAAGGATGAGGGATGAGGGATGAAGGTTAAAAAGCTTGATCGTAACGATAGTAGGAAAACGATAGTATGAAAAAGAATAAATCTTATCTGTTTCAAAAATATAGTGGAGCTAAAATACGCAATTATTGCCTATAAAGCAGGAGACAAAACCAGCAAACAATGGGCAGAAAAATGTGCTAGAGAATTAGAAACCCGTCAGTGTAAGGTTTTGTTAGGGCCAAGCGGCGTTAAAGATAATCCCTATCCTGTATTTTTGGCTTCTTCGACAGTCAAAATTGATTTAGCAGTCATTTTAGGTGGAGATGGTACTATCTTGGCAGCAGCTAGGCAGCTAGCTCCTGAAGAGATACCTATTTTGGCGGTAAATGTTGGAGGACATTTAGGATTTTTAACAGAACCTTTTGAATTGTTTCGAGATACTGAAGTTATCTGGGATCGCTTACAATCAGATCATTATGCCGTTCAAAAGCGGATGATGCTACAAGCACAATTATTTGAAGGTGAGCGTACTCAATTAAAGCCTGTTAGCGAGAGATTTTACTGTCTGAATGAAATGTGTATCAAGCCTGCTAGCATTGACCGTATGCCCACTTCTATTTTAGAAATGGAAGCAGATGGTCAAGTAGTAGATCAATACAGTGGAGATGGCTTATTAGTATCAACTCCTACAGGGTCAACTGGCTATACCGTTTCTGCTAGTGGTCCAATTTTACATCCAGGAATGTGGGCGATCGCTGTAACGCCGATCTGTCCTCTTAGTCTTTCTGGTCGTCCTCTAGTTTTGCCCCCTGGTAGTGTCGTTAGCGTATGTCCTATCACAGACTATGAAGTTAATACTAAACTTTGGACAGATGGTGCATTAGGTACAACGATTTGGCCTGGTCAGAGAGTATTAATTAAAATGGCTAATTGTCAGGCACATTTTATTATTTTGCGAGAAAGTTATTCTTTTTACGAAACCTTGAGAGAAAAATTACAGTGGGCAGGAACAAGGGTTCATTACAAAAACACTGAAGAGAATTCTAATTAAGTATTAAGTATTAAGTATTAAGTATTAACTAAAAAAAGTTGAGATACTTTATCTGGAGGGACGCTTAATACTAACATAATGAGATTGGGGTTTAAAAATACTAACTAAACATAAGATTAATTTATCAATGTGGTCAAAAAAACTTTTAAAGATTGCCTTAACAGTATTTACTGCTGTTCTAATTTTATTTTTAAATACTAATTCAGGACTGGCTCAACTAGATTACAATCCTTTTACCTACAATCTTAATTTTGAAGAATTACAAATTTATAGCGATCCTAGTATACCCAAAGCTCCTATAGTCATAGATGGTAGAGAGCTATTTTCTGTCGGTAAAATTGACAGCAATACCGCAGGAGAAAGAGCTGAAGTTATTCGTTCAGAATTATTAAAAGCGATCAAAGCTGATAATTTTTCTGGGGTAACAATCCAAGAACAAGGAAGACTCCCTGTACTGTATTTAGTATATAAAAAGCAACCAGAGCCAGATCTTGAGGAAACATCAGAATTAAATCTTAGAGAAGATCGACGTTATCTATTTACAGTTACTAAAGAAGATACTATTGGCAGAAAGTCTAACCGTGAAACAGCACTCGATTTAAAAGAAGAAATAGAACAGGCGATCGCGCAAGCGAAAAAAGAAAGAAGTGCTGCTTATATCCAGCGTCAAGCATTTATTACCATTGGATTATTGGTACTGGGTTTGTTCGGAACACGGCTACTAGATCAACTACAAACTTACCCTCTCAGGCGGGCTATTCAAAGAGTTATTCCAGGATTACCCAGTAATACTAGTTCCCAGCCTTCTAGCTTAACTACTTTATTTCATCTTAAATTAGGATTTGCTAAGTTTATCCTCTGGGTAGTTATAATTTTTATTATTTCCCGTCTATTTCCCCTCACTAGATATTGGTCATACATACTGTTCAGTATAGTAGTTGGCACATTTAATAAATCATTTAGTTTGGGAGGTAATGAGTTTTCTATTCTTAGGCTCTTAATTCTCATTGGTTTATTTATTGGCGCAATTATTCTTAGTGGTTACATAACTGATTTGCTGCGTAACAATATTCTGCAAGCCACCAGAATAACTAGAGGCTCACAAGAGATCATTTCTATTATTACTAAGTACGGTTTAATCTCTTTGTCTACAGTAGTTCTGCTCCAAGCTAATGGTTTAAATTTGAGTTCTTTAGCATTAATTGGTGGTGCCTTGAGTGTAGGTATTGGTTTGGGTCTCCAAGATATTGCGCGCAACTTTGCCAGTGGGATTGTGTTGCTGTTTGAACGTTCAATTCAAGTGGGAGATTTTATTCAGGTAGGAGAACACTTAGGAGTAGTAGAAGAAGTCAGAACCCGCAGTGTTGTCTTAAAAACTTTAGATCGGATTTCAATTATTGTGCCGAATTCTCGCTTTTTAAGTGAGGAAGTAATTAACTGGAATCACCGCAAAAGCGTCTCCCGTTTACATCTACCCGTTGGAGTTGATTATGGTTCTAATGTCAAGAAAGTTAAATCAGCTTTGTTACAAGCAGCAGCAGAACATTTGGAAGTATTACGTAATCCTCAACCTCAAGTATTTTTTACTGAATTTGGTGATAGCTCTCTTAACTTTGAGTTACTAGTTTGGACATCCGATCCTAGCCGCCAAGCACTCCTCAAAAGCGATCTTTATTTTCGGATTGAAGAAATTTTTAAAGAACAACAAATTCAAATACCTTTCCCTCAAAGAGATATTAATCTCAAGGCAAAAGATTTACCTTTCAAGCTATCTCCACAGTTAGAAGGTCATTTACTTTATCTGTTAAAGGGCTTAATTTCTCAACAATATACGAATCATAAAAAATAAGTAACTGTTAAGCATAAGCAAGCAAAAATATGGTCAATCCAAACTAAAGTTTATTTCCCGCTTATTAAAGGGTAAATTATTATTAATCGCCGCAATCTCTTCCTCTTCCATTTGGTTAACTTCACCAATATAATGACGTAAAATTTGACTCATACGACGATGATAAAAACGATGTAAACTATAATTGACGGTAGCAGGAAAACCACGTCTTTTTTTGTGTCTTCCTCCCGCCCCAGGATCGTACATCTTAATACCATTAGCTATGGCCCATTCAATCGGTTTATAATAGCAAGCCTCAAAATGGAGACAGTCATATTCTTCATCACAACCCCAATAACGTCCATATAAATTGTCACCTTTATGGATACAAAAAGACATTCCCACAGGATTTTTATTGTCTTGTTCTGTATAGGCGACAACTAATAAAACGCGATCGCTGTAGTTAGGATTAAGCTGTTTAAAAAACTGGCGGGTTAAATACTTACTACCCCAATAAAATTTATCGCAAGTGTTACTATAAAACCGATAAATCTCAGTATATAAATGGTGGGGAATTTCTGAACCAACATAAGTTTTGGTATATAAACCAGCTTTAGCTACGGCTTTTCTTTCTCGTTTAATATTTTTGCGCTGGTTGGTATTGAACATCTTCAGATAATCATCGAAGCTCTTAAAGTCTCGATTAGCCCAAATGTAACCATGATGTAGCCAGCTATGAAAACCATTTTTTTCCATAACTTCTCGCCAGTCAGGATCGACAAACAAAAAATTACAGCCTGAAAGACGATTGCGATCGCAAAAGTTGTCAATCGCTGCTACCATAATTTCGGTAATTATTTCTTCATCTTCTCCAGGGGCAATCAAAAAGCGATAACCTACCGCGGGAGTAAAAGGAGTCATGCCCAACAATTTAGGATAGTATTCAATGCCTAAACGATGGGATAAATCTGCCCATTGATGATCGAAAACAAATTCGCCATAACTATGTCCCTTAATATACAGTGGTGCTGCGCCAATAAGCTGACTATTACGCCATACTGCTAGGTGACAGGGTTGCCAACCAGTGCGGGGAGTAGCACTACCAGAAGTTTCAATGTTGTTGAGCCACTCCCATTCGAGGAAGGGTGTATTTAACGGTTTAGCCAATTCATCCCACTCCTGTCGGGGAATTTCGGCAATTTGAGAAATCCAAGATAAAGAATATTGAGGCTTAATCTGCTCAACCATAACGGCGTTTTAAAGGCTGAAAATGACAAACTTATCTATTTAGCCTAATAAATATCGCCCAAGATTGCAGAAAAAAACCGAATTTAGCCTCTAAAAGGAGTGAATAATTGAGACTGGAGCTAGTTAGTTGTCGGTAGTTGCTTTCTCTGCTAAATACTTCTAACTTAATACCTGATACTTACTAAATATTTCTTGCTCAAAACTCAACATCTACTTTTGCCTTTCCTGAATAATTTGAATCAACAAATTAGTAAATACAGTATCGTCAATTCTTTTAGCAGCTTCTATTAAGATATCAGACTCTGGTTGAGGATCTTCAGCTGTTTTATCAGGAACAGCAACCAAAAGAGAAAGATGGCTAATTAAGCGATCTAACTCATCTCTAATGCGAGACCTCTTGGCGTACAATAACCTCATTGTACGCCGTATAGAACGTTCTCTTTCAAGCTCTACTAATAAGATATCTCTTTTGGGCCACTCATTCATAGTTAACTTCTCACGGTATTTTTGCCAGCAACAGAATCTTTTGTTAACTAAAAAATAGCTACTGCCAATAAAAGACTCATAACTGCATTAAAGCTGATTAAAATGACAATGAAAACCTTTGTATAAGTTAAGATACATTACCTTTACAGTTCTATATTATGTGTTAAATATCGCAACTCTTAATCCACCTTGATCTTTAACCACGCCCCAAAAGTTTATTCTTCAACCCAACCTACAATTTAACTTGGCGATCTTCAGCGGGAGTCGTCAATAACCCACCAGATAACAGTAAGCTTTATAAGTGGCGTTTGTAGCAAAAAAATCAATGGCAACAATTAACGATAACTATCTCAAACTTAAAGCAGGATATCTGTTTCCCGAAATTGCAAGAAGAGTCAGTGCTTATGCAACAGATAATCCCAATGCAGCGATCATCAAGTTGGGAATTGGGGATGTTACCGAACCCTTACCCGCAGCCTGTCGTGACGCAATTATTGCAGCTACTCAAGAAATGGGCGATCGCGATACCTTTAAAGGCTATGGTCCAGAACAAGGATATCTGTGGTTAAGAGACAAAATCGCGCAACAAGACTTCCAAGCTCGCGGTTGTAATATAGATGCTTCGGAAATCTTCATCTCAGATGGTTCTAAGTGTGATTGCGGTAATATTCTTGATATTTTTGGTAAAGATAATAAAATTGCTGTCACCGATCCTGTCTACCCTGTGTATGTTGACACCAACGTCATGGCAGGACATACAGGAGAAGCAGATCAAAGCGGTAAATACGAAGGTTTAGTTTATCTTCCCATCAGTGCGGATAATAACTTTACGGCGGAAATTCCCAGCGAGAAAGTAGACTTAATTTATCTCTGCTTCCCCAACAATCCCACTGGTGCAACCGCTACCAAAGAACACCTCAAAGCTTGGGTAGATTATGCTAAACAGCACGGTTCATTAATTCTCTTTGATGCAGCCTATGAAGCCTTTATTACCGATCCTGATTTGCCCCACTCGATCTATGAAATAGAAGGGGCAAAAGACTGTGCGATCGAGTTTCGTTCTTTCTCAAAAAATGCTGGCTTTACGGGTACTCGTTGCGCCTTGACTGTTGTTCCCCAAAACCTCACAGGCAAAGCTGCCGATGGTTCGGATGTTAAATTATGGCAACTATGGAATCGTCGTCAATCAACCAAATTTAACGGTGTATCTTACATTGTGCAACGAGGTGCAGAAGCAGTTTATTCTGAAGCTGGACAAGCGCAAATCAAAGAATTAATTAGCTTTTATTTAGAAAACGCTAAAATTATCCGCGAACAGCTAACCACAGCAGGAATTCAGGTATATGGTGGTACAAACGCTCCTTATGTTTGGGTAAAAACTCCTAACGGTTTGTCTAGCTGGGATTTCTTTGATAAATTACTGCTTAACTGCAACGTAGTTGGTACACCTGGATCTGGTTTTGGTGCAGCAGGAGAAGGCTATTTCCGCATCTCTGCATTTAACAGTCGAGAAAATGTTAACGAGGCAATGAAACGCATTACTACTAAATTCAAAGCCTAGCCAGACACATTGATCGCAGTACGTTATCTGGTTAGAACAGAAAAGTTAATCGCTCGTAAGTAATGAGTAATGAGTAATGAGTAATGAGTAATAAGTAATAAGTAATAAGTAGTAATAAGTGTCTTAATAGAAGTGCTTATTGCTATATTTAATTACTCAATAGATAGAGTAGTTTAATTAATTAATCTTGATTTAATTGAACTGCTTCTATCGCTGCTTCGGCGGCTCTTTTTTCAGCTTCTTGTTTACGACGATCTGTACCAACGCCATATACCTTACCGTTAATTAATACTTGAGCTGTAAATTGTTTAGCGTGATCTGGCCCTGATTCGGCAATAATTTGATAAGTTGGTCTTGTTTGATGTTCAGCTAATGCCCATTGCTGGAAACGGTTTTTGCTGTCAATAAATGTTTCTTGGGGTTCAACTTGATTTTGTGGGGAATCTAAATTAGAGAGCAAAGAATCATTGACTAATTTTGCTGCCAGAGGTTGAAAAATTTTTAAAATGTAATCCTTAACAGGTTCAATTCCTGCATCTAGAAAATACGCACCCAAGATAGCTTCAAAAGTATCGTTAAGTAAAGAAGGGTTATCTCTACCACCATCGTTGGCTGCACCTTTACCTAAACGCATTAATTTTCCTAAACCAAATTCTGCACCTAGTTTGCCTAATTGTTTTTCGTCTACTAATCGCGATCGCAAGTGAGTTAATTGAGCTTCATTGATCGAAGGATACATTTTATATAGCATTTCTGCTACGACAAAACCCAGAACAGCATCACCCAAAAACTCTAAGCGTTCATTGTCTTCACCGACTTCGGGATGTTCGTTGACGTAGGAACGATGGGTTAGGGCTAAATTGAACAGAGTAAGATTTTTAAATAATGGTAATTCCCGATTCATTTTTTACCTAATTTTAAATTGATTTTGAGGCTGGAAAACAAGGTAAAACTTGTTAAGTTTTTTAACAAAACGCATAAATAAAATCTGCGTAGGAGAAGTAATCAATAGTGAATATCTTTCAAAGTCTTTTATTTTGATTAGGCCTCTCTAAATGACGACCATCAATAAGTTTGAGCAAGAACGACATCAGCTAATTCAAAAGCTGTTGCAACAAGTTCAAACTATGAAAAGCACTACTCAAAAAGAATCTGCTATCAATCATATTGCGGCGACGATTTTGCGATCGCGACCTTTGTGTCGTCGATTTAATGGTACGCCCCTAAAAGGAGTTTATCAAGAAATCTATAACCAAGCTAAGGAAGAGTTACTCAATTATCTTCGCCAATATTTAATAAAATCTAATCTACTCCCAACCAATGAGCGATTATTAAGAGCTAAACAGCTACAACCTACTTATCTTTATGATCTACAAATAGAGGCTTTTCGGCGAGTACTCAATGATACCCAATTAAAAAAAATGGGTCTAAGCGCGCAAAAATTCTTGGTCAACAGTGAACTTAGAAGTTATGCCCTCACAGAATTAATTAAAGCTATCAAACTATCAGGAAGACTGGGACGCCCTCATATTAATAAATTTTCTCCTAGTTTATATCAAATTCTTTACGACGAGGCTTTAACTGAAACTTTTACTTATATATGTCTCAATATTGATTTATACGATCCCTATCGAGGTAGTCAAAAGTTTATGAATTGGGTTAATTTTCAACTGGATAAATTCATCTTAAAATGTTATGAAAGATACAATAAATTTGCTAAATATGAGTTTCTTTCTTATCAAGACTTAGAGCAAATTCAACAACCATTAACTAATCTAGATTTATGTCAATTACTCAAAGAATATCTTAGCCAAGATCCAGATGAAGTTTTTCAGAATGCTTATGTGAGAAATAGACCAGATGCCAACTTTAGTCAAATTGCTCTAGCTAAGTTTTCAGGCAAAAGTTGGTCAGAAATTTCCCTGCAACTAGATATACCAGTTCCCACCTTAAGTAGTTTTTACAATCGATGGTGTCGTCGCTTCGCACCTCTGTTGGAAACAGAATTAAAAAAGTATTTTTAGTCATGTAGCTAGGAAAAAATTATAGCAATGAACATCAAATCAGATATATCTCAACCAATTACTATTCCTTTAATGAGTCGGCTCAAAGCTGAACAATTTTGTCGCTATCAATCCCAAGGAAGTAAAGCTAAACAAGTTTATCTCAACACCTTAGCCGTATCTGTAGCTAACTCTTATCTCAATTTATTAGGTTGGGCGACTAATCTAGAGGATAGTGATAGCTGGAATCCTGTATTCCAAACAATGATGGATATTGCCGATCTCCAGATTCCTAGTTACGGCAAATTGGAATGTCGAGTTGTTTTAAATCACCAAGATACAGTTATTATTCCCCCAGAAGTATGGTATGAAAGAATCGGTTACGTAGCAATCAGGCTCAACGAATCTCTAAGCCAGGGAACATTACTCGGATTCATCCCCGAGGTAAAACAAGTTGAACTCCCTCTTGGTCAACTAGAATCTTTAGTTAAATTTCCTGCCTACCTAAGTCAACAAAAACGCGCCTCCCCTGTTCAATCTGCTAGCTTGAGTAATTGGTTATCAGGAAAACTAGATCGAGGTTGGCATCGTTTAGATGAGCTATTTTCACCTCCTGCCGCTCTCAACTTTAGGAGTCCCCAAAAAGTGTCTTCTAAAGCAATAGATAACCTTTCTGGGGAAGTTAGTCGGGTTAAGCTAGTCAAGTTAGGAGAAGATCTTAGCCATGATATTGCTTTAGTACTAAACATCAAGCCTGAGAGCAACGAAGAATTTAATATTTCGATTACGGTTTGCCACGATCGAGAGCATCATCGCTTACCAGAAGGTTTGGAACTAATTATTTTAGATGAAGTTCAACATCCAGTTATGATCGCCCAAGCCCAACAAACAGAGACTATTGAATTTTACTTTAGTGGTAAATTAGGAGAAAGTTTTAGTGTTGAGCTTTCTTTAGATGAGCAGATTAAGGTAGAAAGCTTTATCATTTGATAATTAAGTTAGTTGTTGATTGCTGATTAACAAATGGCAAAGTTAGTAATCTTAAAGCTAAATGGTGATTTTGAATCAGGGTTTCAAGTTAGCCTAGAAATTGGACAGGAAGGAAAATCTGCTTATTGTGGTTTCTTAGGGAATTTACCCCCCGCAACAGAATTACGTCGATGTCTAAGAGTATGGCAACAGCAATATCGGCAACAGGATAAAAATTACCGCATTAAGCCGCAGCAAATTATCTATGATGGTTTAATCGCTCCCCACAAACAGTTAATCAAATCAGCAGCAAAATTACAGCAAGAATTACAAGCTTGGCTAAATTCTCCTCATTTTAATTATGTTGATAAACACCTGCGAGAAGAATTAAATCGACATGAAGTAATCAGAATGTTGATTTGTAGCGATCGCCCTGAAATATATCAGCTACCCTGGTGTTGTTGGGATCTAGTGGAAAACTACCCTCAATTAGAAATTGCCGTTAGTAATTTTAATTTTGAGCGCGTACCAATTATCCACAAGCCACTTAAGCACAATCGAGTTAGGATTTTGGCGATTTTAGGTGATGGTCAAGGTTTAAATTTAGAAGCCGATTGCACTTTTCTTAATTCTTTAGCCGAGGGGGAAGTTGTATTTCTGATTGAGCCAACTTGCCAAGAATTATACGATCGCCTCTGGCAAGAAACCTGGGATATTATCTTTTTTGCGGGACATAGCCAAACCATAGCTAGACAAGGAATTTTATCTCTTAATGCTGAAGATCACTTAACTATTGAACAACTAAGACACGGATTTAAACAAGCGATCGCTTCAGGACTACAGTTAGCAATTTTTAATTCCTGTGATGGATTAGGACTAGCCGAAGAGTTGGGACAATTATCTTTACCCCAATCTATTGTCATGCGTTTGCCCATACCAGATATTATGGCGCAACAGTTTGTTAAATATTTTCTGCAAGCTTATGCCGAAGGCTACTCTCTCTACATTGCTAACAGAATGGCAAGGGAACAGTTACAAGGCTGGGAAAAACAGTTTCCTTGTGCTAGCTGGCTACCCATTATTTATCAAAATCCTGCAACTATTCCGCCTTATTGGGTTGATTTACGGAAAAATAAGCTAAAAAAGTGGAATTTTGTCAAATCAACTTCTCGACCAAAATCATTGGTTTCAATTGTAGCAATTAGTGCGATCGCCAGTATTTTGGTTTGGCTGATACAATCTTGGGGCTGGTTACAGGCAGGAGAATTAAATACTTACGATCGCTTAATACGTTGGCGGATTACTCCTCCCGCAGATGAACGAGTCTTGATCGTTACGCTGGATGACAATGACATCCAATATCAACGAGAGCAAGGAATGGCAATGAATATGCGTGGCTCTCTTGCCGATACTGCTTTAAATCAACTATTAAATAGGCTAAAGCCTTGGCAACCTAAAGCGATCGCCTCTGATATAATTCATGATTTTCCTTTCTCTCCAGAATTAGCTAATACTGTCGCCCAAACTGATGATTTTTTTGCTATTTGTCGTGTCAAGGTTAAGCAAGCCCAACTAGTTAGTATTACTCCCCCTCCCCAACTTCCTCCACAGCAAGTCGGTTTTAGTAATTGGGCGATCGATAATGATGGTGCAATTCGCCGTCAAATTCTAGGAATGTCTCCCGATAAAGAATGCCACAGTGACTTTTCTCTTAGTTTACGTCTAGCTCTTCAATATTTAGATCATCCCCCAGCAAAATTCAATCAACAGGGTTTATTACAAATTGAGGAGACTATATTTCCTAAACTAAAGGCTACTAGCGGTGGCTATCATTTACCTGAAGCTGGAGGGTATCAAGTTTTATTGAACTATCGTCGCGCCTTACCTCCAACTATTTCCCTCAGAAAGATTTTAACTATTCCCGAGCAATCCCTCCAAAAACTAGTTAAAGACAAAATTGTTTTCCTGGGAGTAGTAGGACACAACCACGATTTACATCACACTCCTTTTAGCAGAGGACAACAAGCAAAACGTCTTCCAGGGGTGGTAATTCATGCTCAAATGACTAGTCAAATAATTAGTACAGTATTAGGAGAACAAAAGCTATTGTGGTGGGTATCAGACCAAGTCGAACTATTGTGGGTTACTCTTTGGTCGATGGTTGGTAGTGGGATCATAATTTGGCTGAAACCTTCATTTACCAAAATAGCACTCAGCATTTTTGCTGCTTTGACACTAATTTTTGCCTGTTGTTGGTTGTTGTTTCTCAATGGGGGCTGGATTATTGCGATCGCCCCTGCTTTAGGGCTACTACTATCTGCTGCGATCGCAGTTGCTTATAATAAAAATCAGTAATCATTAATTAATTATTTATGTTTTTTTAATTATTTATGTTTTTT
>JAAUYG010139408.1_pt1 | contig 28269 bp, 12 predicted proteins | sample 7278091 | NCBI WGS metagenome assembly JAAUYG01 (sample SAMN14350201, study PRJNA611818) | marine sediment metagenome | isolation source: surface marine sediment (0.6m) | place: French Polynesia: Moorea | collected 2018-08 | reverse complement strand
TTTGTTTTTTTGCTTTTTATTTTTATATCTTTTGCTATTATTTTTTTATTTATTATAAAAAAACACCCCCCCCCCCCCCCCCCCCCCGTTTCTGGACCCGTATAAGCTTTTTCGTTGTTGCAGCTGTAGATTATAGAAGGATTTTACCTAGAACTTATCAGCGTTTACTTCCGACCAGCTATACAGCTAAAAGACAAGTTTTGCCGTCTCTGGCATACCAAGGTAATTTTCTGTCCGATTTAGTTACAAGCTTACCAAAAATAACTGAAGCCAGAGTTTCGGTATCTGACAAAATTTACCATCGTTAAATTGGGACTTTTGTCAAACATTGAAATCATACATTTATTTGATACCCTACGAAACATTTAAGTAGATTTTTGCGACATAATTCTAAATGCATGTACTCGATACAATTAATCCTGGATTTCATCACCACACTGATTAAAGGGGAACTTGAGACTTAAAAGTAGATTTTTATGGTTAGTCGCTTGTGCGTATGCAAGGGAAGACAATACTGGACTGATAATTTTATTGAAGACATCACCGTAAGTCTTACAAGATGATTTATCGTATTTTGTTCCCTTTCAACACAACACTGGGCCCGTTGTATGGAAGCACATCATTTATGGGTTAAGATAACGGTTGGGTAATTAATACCTATCAACTAGAACCTTACGAAATATACCACTGGGCAGTGAGTGCTTATTGAGTGATAGGACCTTTACAAAGTATTTTGTCCTTGTAACAGACACATATTCGTGTTATGTTAAGGCAATTCACTGCATACTATGACGCTGATAACATGGATACATGGCTAGATCATACATAATACATGTAAGACACATATGACACATGCACAACGAAATCTCAAAATTTGTGTGATGAAGAAACCATAACATGATATAGCTTTCCTTTATTGCCCATCGCCCAGAAATGTTTACCCTAAAAAGACATCAAAGCATATCTTATATCTCATTATCATACATCCTCTACAATTTCAAGCGCAGGAAGTAGAAAAAGGTGAAGTAAACAGATACACTTATATCACAGCTTCAAATATATAGTTCATGTATTTATATCCAGCAACCAAAACATTGCGAATTATAAACAAACAATAAATCTAAACGCATTTCATAATGCAATCTAGCAGGTAAAGGAAACAAAATATGAAAGTAGCTAAAATTTTATAAAAGCTAGATCGGTCTTCAGTCAAGTTTAAACTCGTCGTCTCGGCCAATTAGTAAATTATATAGCTTCGTTTGCCGCGCAGACGCGCTGGTTGGTCAGCTTCTGTTATTATGTGAAGAATTAAGGTATATGTATGTACACATTAGGAGGATATCCGAATTCTAAGGTAGGGCCAGTCACTCACATACTTACATTTACATGGCTCACCCGACATGAAGTACCCATCCAATGTATAAGATAGAAAATATCAATTCTATCCATGACATATCGGGCCAATAAAAACATCTGAAAATGTATTTGCACGGAAAATATATACAAAATGTACAAATTAAAAAAAAATCTACATCCATTTATCTGCGCCCTAAAAACACAAACATAATAAATATATAAAATACAGTATATATCCCAAATGTATTAAATATTAAAGGTACAAAAGAAAAATAAAAAAAAGTTGAAGTTAATTTAATCACAGAACTGACGCATTGCAGCACTGGCTCACTCCCTATTGGCTACTAAGTAACTCATTACGTTAGTTTTAATATATATATATATACTCTCTCTATGTGTTTGGTGAGGCTAAAGAGACAATTCGTGCTAATACATTTATGCTACATTTCCTAACATTGCATCAACGCCAAGCGGGGATCCTGGGAAGTGCGTACTTTCCTGGCCCTGGTCATCTCCCACTCAAAATATACCTGACATACCTCTAACTTTGATTACATGTGCTTTTGTTTTGAAAACAAAAGTAATGTTTTTCAGTGGTTCTCATAAACCGGACGAATCATACGCACAAAAACTCATGGGATATACATGACATGCGGCAGATACCATACATTATATAAGGTTTACAAGATAGCCGAAGCTTCTGATATAAATCTGCCTGAACGTAGCCAGGTTGCTGCCTTGACCGAAACCCACATACAGAAGCTCTTTTCAGATGTAAAGTGTACGCGTGAACCTTTTTATATACCAATATATACAGAACTGACCTAATAGGTCAAGATACTACAGTTCACATGCTAGTCTATGAATGACTCTATGTACATACATCTACCACACTCACACGAATTGCATAAACATCGTGCATTCATCCTACGCAAATGTTTCACAATATGCTTTCTTCTCCGAGGCTCTAGAAGAAAACATGCCTACTATCCTGTGTGTATACAAAATCTTTCATTAATCATTTGCATGTTACAAGTGTTGAGACTGGCGAAATTTCCGTGTTACCAGTGTTACTGTTTAACGCTAATTAATGCTAATTTTGTTTAACAAATCGAGCCCCGCCGTTTAGGGGTTACGTTTTCTTTAAACCCCCGATGCATCGTGCTCTCTCATGTCCACGAACTCTTTAACCCGCTCCAGGATGTCTGCCGAACACATGACAGCGTCGCACGCCATTTCCTTGTCGTAGAGGTCGTGGGGGATCACGGAGAAGTCTATGGGGTCTGGGTTGTAAAGCTTGTTGCTGTCGCCCACAATCTTCTGCAGCTTCAGGGCCAGTCGCCGTAGTTCCAGGTCCTCTACTGTGGCGGCCAGGGACGCCAGGTCGTGGCTGAAACTCGTCGTCGCGTCCACGGAGAACTGAGCCGCTTTCAGAGCCTTCTCAGCGGCCTGCAAAGACGAACAGTAGAAAGGTTTTTTTACATAAAGAATCATTAATGCTACGCGCACTTAGATGGTGCCGCATGGTATGCATATACTCCTTTTAGGGATATATACTACTTCACAGACCAGTCTGTGGTATTTAATTTACTACCTAGGGTCATTCGCAATTGACTTGGCCATTAGACAGGTCAGACGTTAAACATATGAAATTACTAGGAAAAAATATGTACTGCAGTAGCAAAATGTATGTAGCAAAAATAACACCTACCTGATGCGCTTTGAAGCAGACCCATTCGTAGGCTGGTTCCTTGGTCTCATAATCATTATCTCCTGCCCGTAGGTCCTCCTGCGCCTGCTTCAGGAAGCGACGAGCCTGTGCTGGTTGTGGATTCGAACTACTGAAGGAAGGGGGGACGTCAAAGTTGTAGTCTCCAGTGCCACTGTTGTATTCCCTCGAGAAGTTTTCCTTATATCGCTCACGCTGTTCCTTGTGCTCTTTGGCTCTCTGATTCACCTGCTCGAAGAAGAACTTATAGGCATTCGCGAAATTTTGCTGAAATTGCGAGCTTCCAGCGAACGGGTTTCGCGGGTCGAAATCAAACTGCGCCGTGAACTCTGCATAGTTTCCTCTTCTCGGTAATCCCATGTCGAGACGCTCGATCTCTGCCTGGATATGCTGGGTAATGCAAGTAGCAAACTGCTCATTGCCGACGTTTTTGTCCGGATGCCACTTCAGCAAGAGCCGTTTGATGATCTTCTTTTTCTGTGCGTCAGGCAAGGTCCATGCCTCTTCCATGGTATCGCTGACCTCGTCCATTATCTGCTCAGCGGTTTTGTCCGCCGCTCCTTCCGGTATGCGTACCTCAGGTATGGAGTTAAACTGCGAGTTAGTCTCTTCTCCAGCCGGTGCGGCGTTCTCTGTAGAAGGTGGCAACCGCGGAATACCATCATCTGGCTCAGCATAGAATCCCTCTGGCTCTGGCGCTGGATATGGGCTGTCTGTGGTTACATCATCGATGACCGTGTCTTCATCATAAAAACCGTTCTGTTCTTCCTCATAATACTCTTCCGGCTGTTCTTCGTTCTCCTCGAAACCTGTGCCGGGCTTGCGGTGGGGGAGAATTTCATCTTCTGGCATTGGGCGAGGGGCGGCCCGGAATTTGTATCGACCGTGTGCTTTCACTCCTCGTTTGTCAAGATAGGATCTATCAGTGTCGGTCTTCTTTGCTTTTGGCTTCTTGTCCTTTTCGGTGTTGCCTTTTGGTGCAGTCGGCGTTTGTGGTTCAAAGAACGAAGATCGCTTGTAGAAGGAATCCTTATAGGCGTGGCCTGGAGAGGGTGAGCCAAATGATCCGTCTGTCATTGATGCATTCCTGGACACAAATCCTTCCACACGATGGAACTTATACAGGTCAGTCACGACAGCATCGACTGGTTTTCGATCTTCCCCAACGCTCACTTTGTATTGCTGGGAGAAATTTTGAACACCATGCTCGTCGGACATTTCTTCGAGAAGTTTTTCCAGGATAACCGCATATACAAACGTTTGACCTCCTGTTTCATCATCTCCTAGTTCCAAGCCCACATATTCCCCAGTTTCGAACGACTCAAAGTCTTCCTTGAGAAGATGATGATCTTCGATGGGAATAAACGACCCTGCCTCGGGCAGTGTTGGTTCTTTCACATCTAACGAGTGATCTGGTCGAATCTTGAGCCTGTCTAGCACACGCGACACCGTATGTGGAGCACAGGAAAGAATGGGCTGAAGATAATGCACAGAGTTTCGCAATATCCCCCCGATGATTTTGTTGACTGCTTCAGCAACACTGACAAGCAGCTCTTCGTTTAAGGTAGCCGCGATGTTAATGTAGATGTTCCAATTGAAGTATTCTTCATTTTGATCATAGTGTTTGTCCATAAAGACATCATTTTCGCTTTCACTCCCAGAGATTCTTTCACCTTCGTAGCTGAGGTATGTGATAACCCTATCAACGGCGTATACCCGTATCAGTTTTAGTTCTTCTTGAATGGCATCCAGTACGGATTTCTTCACTTTGTGCCCAGATCGCCGGTGCTCGTGTTTTATAATCCGAAGGATACCTGAGCAGAAAGCCCTGGAATTGAGCTGATGTTTGAGCTTCTCCGAAACGCTGTTATATGACCTAATTACAGAGTCGTTTTCGAGTACCTCTTGGACAAGCGCGGTCAGTCTGATGGGTTGTAACTGACCAGGGAGCAGGTTGATGAAGTCTTCAAAGTCTGACGCTTTCAGTTTGCATTCCGAAAGGTTTACTAGGAATGGTTTGTCGAAATTTGTGATCCTGTCAGTATATGTCGGATCATTGTTAAAAACCAAATCCGTGGATTGCACCAATCTCCCACTAGTGCTCGGTAAGAATAGCCTTTCACAGTACACAGCGTCATGTGGATGTTTCTCTATCGTTCGGAATAATTCTCGTACTGCCTTGAATGCAGCCCGCAGTTCATTGGGGTGTAGTTTTGCGCCATTGGTTTCAAAGAATATGTTCTCCAACACCATTGCATACTGATCGACTGTGGCATTTAGGGTAGCACCAAGATGCAGAAACAGCTGCTTGAACTCTCCAAGTTCTGTCGGAGCTTTGAACAGATAAGGCATTATTTGGTCTTCCTCATAGAGATTAATGACCACCTGGCTTGGCTTGACAAATGTTTGTCCCAGATCAACAGCAATGCAGGCAGAGTTGTGCAGCTTCTCCCTTGCTGTGTTGCTTTCCTGTGCTTTGTTTTGGAGGAAGCGATACACTTTCTTCATGACGTCCATTTTCATGAAAGCCTTGAAATCATCATGGTCAGACGGACTTTCAAATACATTGCTGCATACACGTTGTGCATGTTCAACGACTTGTTCTATCGACGGATCCTCTGTAATGGCAAGACGCTTTGCAATCTCCAGTTGGCATTTTTCCAAGATCTGTTTGGGAGATTGTTCTTCGCTGTTTTTGCTGTATTCCAACACCACATCCTTTTCGGTAAGCTTGAACGGATTCGCCCAATCTGGCAAGAGATAGCAGCTTGTCCACACCAAAACCTCATGGATTTCTGGTACACCCTCCGCAAACGAGATGTAGTTTTTGGTTCCAGTACTTTCACCAAAGCTGGGGAAGATCTTTGACAAGGTATTGTTCACACGAGCAGCTGGAATGAATCTGATGTCTCTCACTTTCTCCAGCAGATCTGCTGCCAACAGGTCGTTTCTTGCAAAAAGGTGTGTTACGAGAGTTCTTGACTTGTTAAATGTGGCATCTGTAGGATTCTGGGCTGCCTCTTTTGCGACCTCGTTGGCAAAGGCAATGAATATCTCGGCTGAGACCTCATGGTTCAATCCAGCTGTTTTCAGGAACGAGAGCCATTTGAATTCTGAGAATGGCGCCGGTGGGAAGGCTGAGTGCTTTCCTTCAAGCATGACTTTAAAGACAGGGTGATATGGATCATGGAACGCATTTGCAGTTTGTAGGATCCCATCAAAATCCTCAAGAAAGCGCAGGGTTTTCAAGGCATTCAGCAGGTTTTCCTTTTCGTCTGTTTGAAGTTGTGGCAGCTTGCTGTCCTTCAGGAACTGCAAGTGGGTGATTCGTGCAGCAACACTGAGATATTCAAAGTTTTTGAAAACAAACTGGCAATAGGTCTCACTGATAGACAGAGTCGGACAGCCTAGTGTCTCATACAGTACATCCAACGATGGATTGGTTCTCAGAAACACTATGCCGTGTTGCCTTTCCCAGGCATCCATGTCATTCTGAGGAATATCTCCAGGGAGTACGTATGCATCATTCTTGCCCAGTCTTGTGACATCGCCGTGAACGCTGACAAATAGTGGTAGACTTCGCAGAATGGATATAGCCTCTTCGTCTCCTTTCCATGTGTCCAGTGAATCACAGAAATACTTCAGAATGACCATGCAGTCTTCATATTTCAGTTCATCCAGCATAGACTTCTTGGTTGCAGCATAGTGTAGACAGTGCAGTACCGCCTTTGGTCTTTCCATTGTAGCAACCAGGTAGCTAGCCAAGAATGAACCACCAACAACCCCAAGCTCAGACTTCAGAGCCCCATCCAGCATTTTTCTGTTTAGCTCCGGTATCCCCAGCTTTCTCAAGCATTCTCGCACAGGGTAGCTCATGATGCTGCCGTGGGTGTAGTCCACCACAGTCGATGCGATCCCCACAGGGACGAGATACTGCTCAGAGGTGATTTCTTCTGTGGTGTTGTAGAATTGGGTTGCAGCAGCCTGATTTGGTATAAACGCTGGGAGTAAGCCCCATTGTCTAAGCGGCTTTACAACATCATGTGCATGGCTTTTCACATCGACTTCATCATCGTTTCTTGTTCTCTCGAATTCTGCATTAAGGAACGACCACAGCGATTTGATCCATTTTGGGTTGGGAATGCCTTCCCTGTCTGTTGACCAGATAATGTGCGAGTGTTCACTTCTGAAGGCATACTCTGGTAGTTCATTCCCAAGAAGGCTGGCGAAAGACTGGACATCAAATCGCTTGAAGACTTTGACTGTTGCAATATCTATGTCCTGGAACACTGCTCGCACGAGTGCTTGATGAATGAAGAGGGAAGACAGCCCTGGCAACAGATCATAATACTGAGAGAGATACACTGGGTCATCCTCACTGAACTGCCGCAGCTGACCATCTTGGCACAAAAGGAAAGGTGAGCCAGCTATGTTTGACAGAAACTGCTCTTCATTCTGCATGCAGTACTGGAGAACGATTTTCAATGTGCTCTCATCCTTGAATGGCGTCTGGCCAATTTCACAAGGTAAAGTCCCAATGGTGCACACTGGCTCGTTGCTGGAATACGTCTGGAAGAAAGACATCACTGTCTCTGGTGACAAGTTCTTGACTAGGACACCTGCTGACCTGAAAGCTTCATATACACCAGGTGGGAAGTTCACGAGCTTGAATCCTGAGACCAACAAAACATCTCGAAGTTTGTCCCTCCTTGTCTTTTCCTTTGGTGTTGATGCCAGCCTCTTTGACACCCGTCCCAAAGTGGTAATGTCACCTTCATCACAGAACAATGAATCCAAATTGTCAAAAACTGGTTCTTCACGCCCATCTCCAGTCGTGCACAACCATTCCACCTCTGCCTTTGCCTCGTCGCCATCTAGGAGTGACCCCATAGACCTACACAGAGAGTAAAAACTCCCAGATGGTCTTACAACTGGCAACACAGATGCTTCTGACTGATGTATGTATTGATACACTGACTGTACCAAACACTTCATGTAGGGATCTGGACCATGTATGAGCGGAAACAGATCCCGATACAACTCCATATCAGGCACATGGTCTTCAGTTGCTTCCACCACACTGACATTCAAACCGACTGACGTTGAGCTCAAGTTTGTTGGCAGATTCAACATCAATGTGACGTATGAAGGGGCAACAACGTTCTTTAGTAGTATCATGTTCCATTCTGTCTTGGGGCCAGTCTCCTCATCATGCCACAAACTTCTTCTGGCTTCATGATCCAGTGCAAAATGTCCATTAACTTGTACAGGAAGTTGGGTTTGCACAGGAAGAGGCAGAAAGCAGTACAGCCGCTTTTGTCGTTGAAGAACATCTGGATCCGATGATGAAAGTAAGGCTGCCACTCCTGCCCTGGGCAGCAAGTTCAGTTCCTGCCGCTTGAAGGCATCTGTGATGGTCTGCGGTACCTCAAAGTGCTCATCGAAGCCAATCCTCTGACTTACAAGCCACTTTTCAAAATATCCCTCACTGTCTCTCAAAACGACGGAGTATGTCACTTCTTGAACAGCTATGTCTGCAAAGGTACGCTGTTTTGCCTGAATTTGTTTTGACACATTTTTGATGAAAGAAGAAAACTCCTTTCTTCTGGCTAGATCCTCCGGTGTCATTTCTGCTGATACACTGTATTTCTTTCCGAGCTGATTTGATGTTGGATCAACCTCTGTAAGGGTCACAGAAGTAACGTCATTCAGGAACAGAAGACAGTCAAAGATCTCCCCCTTGAACTTTGAGAACAAAGTGGTCAGTGAAGTCATGCTGATGGGTACATCTGACAGCTCAGATGTGTCTGCCATTGCCTCATCTCGAAGGGGAAATCGAAACATAGTTCCATTTTGCAGATCATAGAGATTTTCCAGATAGCAAGGGAAAATGTCTGTGAAGATTTGCCTCAATTCTCCAACCTCATCATATCTCCTGCCAGGCTCTTCCAATGAGGCACCAGGAACATATTTGGCATGTGGATCAAAGACGCACAGTGTCTCTCCGATTTCTGCTCCACAGGTGAGGAATGAAGGTGCATCAGTAAGATGATACACACAGTTGAATCCCACCCCATACTGTCCTGTTTTGTTTGGATCTGTAGCCTTCGACCCTTCCCCGAGTCGCTGGATTCCTTTCAAATCAGAGTCCATGAATGGTTTGTTGTTGTAGACACACAGAGCAGGCCCCTGAAGTGGTCTCCATGAGTCGTCAAAGACCTTTTCCTTGCCATGCTGTCGTGGATCTTTGATGAAGTGTATCTCAGTAGCACCAGCATCATCTGCATTTTGTAGCAACTCCTTCAAGATTTCTTTGTCACACGGATAACTTGAAAGTATCCGTTTGATTCGATTGGTCAGTCTTTCACGTTGTCCAAACGGAATGCCCTTGGAATGTTTCTTGAGTACCTCCTGTCTTTTTGTATTTACGCCTAGTTGCTTTGATATTGCAAACGGTATCAAGTGGTGTGAGTAATCGATGTATTCTGATGTAGGAACCCACTGGCAGTCTGGCTCATTGAAGCACAGCTGAGATGCAGACCGCAACACACCATTTGCATCTGGAATGTAAATTGTTCCGCATGTTGCCACCACCTCTGTCAATGTTTGGTTCAGATCAGCCATAGCATCATTGAGTAGATTGACAAGTTGAAGAGCTAGTTTGAGATTTTCGCGGCTAAGAACATGGGCGTTGTGGACATCGTGCATACTTTGCAATGCATACACAAAATCGTTTGTTTCAAATTCTTGCTGTACTCCAACCACAGTCATCAATTCAAGGAAGTGACGCCGGTAAAATTCAGGTAGGCTGTACAGATATGGTGCACAGTTGTGACTGAAATTCAATGCTAGCTGATTGGGTGACAAGAATCTGTTGTAGCACATGATGAACTTTTTGTTTCGCAGATGTTGATGTATGCTGTCTGTGTCCAGTGCACACTGGGCCTGGAGGTACGTGTACATAGCAGCGCAGAGCTGTTGCACAGTGTCATGGGATTCCCGGTCTTCCATGTAGTCGGTGCTAGCTGAGCAAACCATATCCAGCTGTTGTAGGACGTCCACTAGCAGAGGCTCTTTGTCATTCATCTTCAAGAATGTTTTTATTGCATCAGATTGGGATGGGAACACGGACTCATCAGCAACCGGGAGGATGCATCCAATCAAGTTTGACATGCTTGCTGGGTGGGCTTCTGCTGGTGTCAGGAGTGTGTCAGCACTAACGGAATCTCCCTTCCATGTGAAAGGAAACAGAGCGGGGCGTTCCTGAACTGGGAAAATGGCTGCATTCAGTAGAACCTCACGGCAGGCGAGCTTTTCAGCTACCTCTTCTTCAGACTGTGCAACAAGTAGCTTCTCCTGGATGCACTTTAGGAGGGCAGTTGTACGTTCTTTCGCACTGTGGTAGTCCAAGTCGACGATTGTTTGAGCTCTTTCTGCAATTTCTGTCCAACTGATGCTATTCGTCGCTGCCCCAAGGTGCTCTAACACTTTGAGGATGTCGGGATCAGCATAGTGGCCGTACGGGAATCGCCCATCATCTGGATTATACAGCTGTGCTAATGGTCCTGATGGAGCAATGAGAGCATTTGCAGCTTTCAGATCTTCGCCATTTGGTGTGACAGGAATGCAAGGTACCTTCGATATCATGTCAAACATCTCAACATGCAGTTCTTGGTTCTGACTGAGGGCATACATGACAAGCTCATCTCGTTGTTGGGGAGCAACATCCATGATGTTTGGCAAGAAAATTTCTACAAAGAATCGGTCCAGGTCAAAGCTGTTTTGTAGAAGTTCTGTGTGGTATTTACATGCCTCAATGCCCGAACGTACAAATTGAGGTGCATCCACCACAATTTGGGGCTTGTCTTTCAGGCATTGACGGAAAACCTTCTTGGTAGTTTCTCCAACTGGCGAGGCTTGAAGTGCGCTACTCAGGAAGTAGGTGTCTCCTATTGTCGTGCACCTTTCACCATCTGAAAATAGCCGAGTGTCCGTGTTTGGATCCGTGGCCATATCAAAAAATGCTGGAAGGATTGCTCGACAGTTTGACTGAACTACTTCTGAGTTTGGCCATAGTAGGAAGGGATCCATTTCACCAGGAGGTGTGAGCACACTCAGGTCTTTCAGTAAGTTTGTGTAAGCCTTACACACTGCATCCTGCAAGAGAGCTTCGTTCCACATGGCTCGGACATCCAGCTTGTCATCCTCATTCCTCTCACAGAGGTACCTTCTGTTGGAAGTCACGGCAAACGACCCATTGATGTGCACGGGTAAGCCAGTGTGAATCGGTAGAGGTAGATATGTGAACACAGTTCCATCAGGTAGGCCGCTCTCCCCAGCTGGTACAGTACCAGGAGTGAATTCACCCTGATCTTCACATTTCTCCAACGGTACAGCTACAGAAGCCAGAGGTAACAAGGAGTCTTCATGCAGGGCAATTCTAAGAGATTCATTGTTTCCCATATGCCAAGATATCAACCACGATGAAGTGACATGTTCTCTCCCTCTATGAAGCAGCCGTTCTCCAGCTGCAGTGAGCACCCTCTCGATCTGTGAGATCATCGACGAATTAGGGAACTCGTACATGGACAATTCCTTCGATCCATTCATCTTTATCACCTGAAGTAGTTGCGTTGCCGATTTGAGAACGCTGCACTCCCTGATGTAAGTCTGAAGATCCCCAGACAAATGCATTGCAGTAGGTGGCAGCTGTACTGCTGGGCGTAACTCTCTCAGAATCTTCATCGGGCTCTTTGTGACTGAGAAAATTTCCACAGCATCGGTTGGCCGTCTTCCGTGGGGCGGCAAGTGATAGACAGAGAGCTGCAGAACATTCTGTGTGAACAGCAATAGAGATTCCGCGCCCCTGGCCAGCAGGTTCAGCAAAGCACGCATTTCTGACTCGTCATAATGCCTCTGGCAGATTTCGCTGCGTATGGCCTGATTTTTCGTTCTCAGTGGAAACCTGAACAACGTTGCAGGGTATGCTTCCTCGGCTTTCTCTGGACGGAGATCGCATTCGAATACGTCATTGTAAGGCTTAAACTGATTTCCCAGCCGCCTCATCTTTCGCTTGTGTTTCCGTACGTCAATCTTGATTCCAGGTTTCGACTTATTCTTGATACTTTTACCAAGATGCGTGGTGTGCGGATCAAAGATGACTATGTTATGCCGACTGACGAAACTCGGCACATCTGTCAGGTTGTACACAGCGTTGAAGCCAAGCCCGAACCTCCCGATCTTGTCTGTGTGAGCTTCTTTGGTCGCTCCACTAAGCTTGGTGATATTTTCAAAATCCTCATCGGTGAAGACAGCGTCGTTGTATGCCCAGAGTGCCGGACCTTGGCATTCTCTCATACCTTCGTCTATGAGGCACGTCTTGGCATCCTCGTTCTGACGCTGGTCGTACAGCAACTTGACTACTGTAGCCCCAGCATCATCGGCATTCTGAATGAGCTCCTTTGGGACGGCAAAGCCATCCGTGTACTCCTGCAGCAAGAGGTTCAGACGGTGGGTCAGGGAGTCAGTCTGACCGAAGCTGAAATCCAGCTCCTCTGCCTCCAGCATCCTACTCATGAGGGTGGGCACGCCCAGGACCTCGGCTGTTGTGATGGGCACGTTGGAGTGGACCAGCAGCAGGCGATCCTCACCTTCCTCGAGGTCCCCAAGCTGGTAGCCTGGAACAGCAAAGAGAATACACGGGTTGGAAGACATGGTCCGTCATACAACAACACATCCAGTTCGTGGAATTACCAACTAATCTTTGGATGTGGGCACGGTATAGATATTAAGCAAATTACTACATAATATTAAGCACCATGTAAACTAACCGGTAAAGCTATCATGCACCAGAATGTTCTACGTTATATGACTAACTGATACATGTGGTACACACTGGTTTATTCAGCAAACGTATGGGCAACAACAAGCGTTTATATGTGGGACCACGAACGGCCAACGTCAAGGCTACTCACTCAGATTTGAGGAATTTATATTTGGTAAAGGAGCAGAGTTAGAGGATATATTGTTAAACACTAACAGGAAGTAAAATATGGGGAGTTCAACTTTTGCCAATGGATTTGACCTAGCGCGACCTTGACAGGACAAACAGAAGGCCACTCGTATTTCAAACCCAATATCTCAGAAAAGGGTAGATATAGGGCATATCCCACCACTTAACACTAGTGGGAAGTCATATAGTAGAGAATCCAGCAGAACTGTTAGATATCACAGTGGAATAAGCTTAGCCATAGATACTAGCCGCATATTGCCCATACATGTAGGTGCATCTGCACTGTATCCGATTCTTCATATTGTGTTCAAGTTTAATAAAACCCCTGTATGTCCCCAGAGTTACACTTTTGTGGACGACCATGGTTTTCCACTGCCCCGACGGTCTTTCTTATTTCTTGTCATTACCTACCCCACACACATACATGTACACCTATCATGCCTATAGCTCCCTATTGCAGCTAAATGTGGAGGTTTCTGTCAGATACATTTCGACCTTTGTAGATCGAACGTCGATGGAAAGCACGAACCACTCGCTCAACGGCACTATTGACGTAGTAAGATAGTGTGTAGTAACACTAGTAACCGACGCAACGTAAATATATTAAAACAGCGACCTACAAAATTTAATAAAGCTCTTTTTTGTAGCTCTATAGCACGATACTGCTTCCGGTGGCGTCGCTACAAGAGGAACGTAGCTACAACCCGGCGCTACAAGAGGAACGAAGTTTTTAAACTTTGATTGTGTTTCATTCTGCAGTACATGGCGTATATGGCTTGTCGATATTGACAGAACGCAGCAAATGTACAGACAAGCCTAAATATTTCGAGCTGTAGACGCACGCCTACATTGTATCAGACACGGGTGAATGGGGTGATGATACATCATATAACATATGCACGTCGATGATTGTTGCAGACCCCGCCACTGGATTGATACTGAAGCTAGTCCAAATTGGCTGTAGCACGCATCGCGGCTTGTTAAGCTGTCATGTACCTTGGATAAAAAATACAAACACAGATGGTAGCTACTGACCGCGTTTCTCACGCTGTGTACACAGATATGACACACGAATCTCCCAGTGACTACTGCGGCGTACATACAATACGTAGTTCTTCAACTCTACCTACATGTCCCGGCTACATGTACATGTATCATTCCACAAGCCTTACAGCAGGTACATATTGTACAATGGTCTACTCCACTGTTCATGTTCACTTACTTCCAAGAGAGCCGTTGTATCTGTTGCCGATGGGTGCTTTATATTCCGGGATACCTTTAATTATCGATCAGCAGTGGTAGTATCCAGTCATTGGGTTCTGACAGATAGGAAGCGGCCGCTTCCTGAACAGCCATGTGCCAGAAGCATAGCTTTGGCCGCAGCACAGCTGCTTATGCCTTACAAAGGCTGGTTTTCTTGTCAATATTCTACGTCAACATTGGCGGACTATATACTTCCGACGGTGCACTCCACCCCTCCAACCTCAGCTTTAAATATCCTTCAAATCCACTTATTGTCTTTGCCAAAATAGTTCTCTCCCGTGTTTGCATACCGCGCACTACCTTCAAATTCTATGCTTGCTCAAGTGTGACATGATAAATGGACACTGACCAATAGCTTGGCGATACCGAGCCCAGAAGCATGAATAAATCCTAGAAGAAAAGATTCCCGGTGGTCCAGTTCCCAGGTGAGCCAGAGCCCATTTCCCTATCCAGATTTCTGTGTGTTCTCTGGAACCAGGGACACGAATCCTCACAGGTGTGCCTGCAACTGCCAGCAGTGGCGCCCTACAGCGACTGGCGCGCGGGGCCAAAAACCCAGTTCCGGACGCCCTGGCCTCTGGTATTTCCCAGCTGACAAGCACTCTATGCCAGTATTTATAACATTATGTGCTGCGGTACGTTGCTCTTCGTATACAACAGAACACCAGCAAACGGCACAGACGTCAGTATATGTCAGTTATACATTGTAGTCAGAGTATGTGCTTGGAACGTTCAATGTCAGGTCTGGTAGAATGCTACTAATAGGGGCAGCAGTCCTCTATTACATGTATTTAGCTATGTGCCACAGAACACATAGGTATAAAACATAGACCGGGAATTCGGCTCTCAAGCCTGTGAATATAATATTATAGTCTGGGCTCAAATGGCAACAACTAATTAACTGTGATGTTCGCCGTACCCAACGGAAATCAGTAAGCATACCTATTAGAAAGAAGTAACTTAACGCGTTTCAGCTTCAAAGGAATAACTAAAAGGTTTGGCATGTGAGGTTATCTCGGCTTTTCACTCGCAAAAGCAGTGCCAGGATAGCGAAATGGAAGCAGAAACGGCAATGAAACCACTTCAAACCGGATGCGATCTCTAAACCAGCTGACCTGAAGTACATGTAGGGACGGCACGATATCATTCGATAACCAGGCTGTATTGCCTAAGACTATATAACACATGGCGTTTATTTTCCCCAGGGCGAAGAGGATAGAAGGCCCATTGTTGTTTTACAACGTATTGTCCTATCTTGTTCCTCCCGAATCAGTGTCTTAAAACACTTTTGTAACCACATTGTATCATTTAGGCAATTAACAACACAATGAACATGTTATAAAATTTTACTTATTGCTTAAAAATATTCAAAACACATTATAAAGGCAAACGCCAAAACAGGTACCCTTTCAATATTACAGCTGACGTGTCTACAATGTACCTGTTTAAACAAACAGGGTATATTATGAAATAAATTTGAGCCCACAATCAAGCGATCATGGTATTTTGATACCGCATGCGTTTTTTCATACCTTGTTCGCACCCACTTAGACACCGTAAAATATCCTCGCATGGGTTGTACCGAGCTATGCGTTTGCACTATACACGTCACTGTATGAAAGGGCAGGCCAAACTTTTTCTTCATGCCCCGATAAATACTGGTCAGGTTAATACCAAAATGGACAAGAGCGCGCGCCCGGGTGGACATATAGGCAAAAGGCCACGACCGTTTTGCTGCGGCCTTGGCACGTACTGTTAGCCAACGCGACCCGCCCTTTATAGCATTGAAGCCACCAGCAGCCGACAGGCAAAAACGGATCCGATTTTATGATACCACCCACGACCTATTGTTCAAAGACCCTTACTAATTATGTTCTTGGAGAACGCGAGTTTTAAGTTCCATATTTCGCCTGGCCCTGGCCCGTACCCTCCACATCAGTGTACCTGGATCGGAGCCAGATAAGGAAGGAAGCCACGTCCGTGGTGGAGTCTGTCCGTCCTTTGGCCTTTCAACAAGCAACCACTTGTACGCGTAAACACACACCACGATACCCGGCACAGTAATCCTGCGACACCAGAATATCATAGATAACCTCCACAACTTGGCCTCTAGGTGCGAAGAGATATTATTGGCCATATCACGTATATCACATTAGTGCCCACCCCTGATGCCTTGTCAATACTGGTATTATTTTGCCAGAAATGTTTTAAAAAGACGCCGGGTAAAACCAGAAAGAACGCTTCTTTTAAAGAGTGTCCGGCATTCCATCGCGGATAAAACATTCCTATACCGTACCTGGTCCTGAATACTAAAGGGCTTGGTATATGTACATGATGTACATGTATCTAGCAATGGCTGCTCAGAGACCGAAAGGACTTATTCTTTGACGGCCGGAGAAATAAGGAGGTCCATAGAAATTTGGGCCTGTGACGACAGTGCTCAGACGGCCAACATGCCATCAGCAACAGGACCAGGGAGAATCGAATGGCTTGTGCTGTGAAATACGGGCGCTAGAGTAGAGAGGCTGCACCCACACGTTTGTCGATATACAGTTCACGATAGTAACGATACTATACATATACCTATAGATTATGTTCAGGTACATGTATGGGGCTATCATGCACGGGAACGGCAGACTGGGACTTTCACCGATCATGATGTTCGCTTCAATTGCATTTGCTGGTGTATGTTTAGTCAAACAAGTTCAAGTTGTACATCTACATGACCTTTTGTATATGTACGCCAACGCGACTTTGAAATCAGCTATTTGTTGTTTCCCCGCTTTTTCTCTATATACGAAATACCACGTCCTATTACGAAATATTACGCCCCATTTCTACATTTTCCTTTGCAGGGCACTGGGAACAGCAAGCGTATAGCCTCTATTTTACGAAAAAATCAATGTGGGTACCATCCCAAGGCTTCGACTGCACTATCTGCAAAGTAAAGGCACACCTATTGTTTTTAAGTTTCTTCTTTTTTTTCCTTTTTTCAGAACACCGAAATAAATGTTAGTGGTAATCAGATCTGCATTAATTAACCTCATTAATTACCTAATTAAATTTCAAAACTGCGTTATCTGGGGATTACCGAAACCGTTGCCCGTTGAGTGAAAATAGACTCAATTACTTGAACCCTTCGGTTAGAAAGAGTGCCCAATGCAACTTCTGGAACTTTTATAAAGTTTCAGGCCCCAACACGGCAAAAATAAACATCGGCCTGTATCTCGGAAGTCGCTCCCGTAGAGCAAAATAAACTCAATTTTGACCGCAGCTGTAATTCCCTCATTTGTATACGCTATACCAAAACTGGCATAAAGATCTTGGATTTGCAGGAAATTTCTCTTTCTAGTTAGCCGCACGTTGTAGTACCTACTAGATATCCAAAAGTGTTGTTTTTTGTACAGGTTGAGAAAAAAGTGACAGTTTATGTCAACCATGCAGTGTTATAATCAAGTATGTTACGATTACTGTTCAACCTCTCACTAAGTGCTAGCAACACAGAGTTGCTCATTGGATATGCCGCATGTTAAACCAAGAAACACTGGCAACCCTGGAATGTTGGTTTCTCATACCTGAGCCCCCTACTATACTCCTGAGTTCATGCAACGCCAATAATCAGCTACAGTTTAAGTTTATTGGATGTAATATTATATAGCGCGCATTTTATACCAGCTGTGTCTTCAGTGGCAATTTTTACAAACCCTAGATACACATAAAATAAATCGGCAGCTCGACAGGTTTGAGCAAATAAATTATGTATGCAAATTTATGCTTGAATACATCTGCTGGTGCTTTTCTAATCCTTAGGTCCACCACTCCCGTTATATAGTGGCAATTTGCCACAATTTTATTATAAATGTAAATGTATATTTTTAAATGCTAGTAGTTAAGATTTTAGTATGATCCCGGCGTTGTCTCTAAATCCCCAGCTTGCCAAATAATGATTAACTTGTTGTATATCTGCGCTACAATATTTCGAAAATATATAGAAAACCTACATGTATGCCAAGAACGCTCCTAGCCACACGTGTCACATGACACAACAGAAAATGTGTCTATGTTCCATTTATGGAAACGTCTGTTTTTCTTGCAGTGACATCGGACTGAAGTGTGTCCTTAGCCAATGACAGGGCCTGAAATGACCCTTTTACCGTCATGTGGTCGAAACACTTTTCAACTCCGTTCCCTTCTTCAAGATACCCCATGTCTAGAGGTCATGGCTAAGCCAGAAACATGTCAACGACCGAAGAGAGTTTTATTTAGTAATCATCACCCAAGAGAATTTCGTGAATTTTATCACACAACCAGAAACAGGATCTATACACGTCCCCGGTCGACTGTGTGATTTCTATTATCCTACGGCGGTGTTTCAAATAACAAATTAAGGGAAGAAGACGCTGGCTTCTCCGGTGAAGAAAGGTGTAAGGCAAAGTGTGACAAAGTGTGACAAGGTGAACGTGCACGGACGAATCAAAGGGTGGGGGTGGAGAACAATCTCATTCTTCAGGTCCACTGAAGCCTTTCTATTTTGTCCTGTATGGTTGTGTTTGAACAGCTAGCAAAGAGTTTCTTGGTGGTTTCTCCTGCAGAGGGACAAACATATCATATATGCTCGAGAGCGGACGGTCTTTTCTGTGATACGACACAAAGAAGTTCTTTTGTCACAGTAGAATTTGTTCCATACACACCCACGGGCGTACAACACTGCATGTGACTCGTTAGTCATACCTCGATAACGCGCATTGGCTACCACGGGTAGGGGTGACAGCTGCCTGCATATCCGAAAGCTTAAGTAATACTAAGTACTAGCCAAGCAGAAACTGCATTGTATCTTGCTTTGTGATGAGTAACTTAAAACGGCAATAAGTGCATGTCCCAGGGTGCACGTCAGCTTCCGGCGAGCGTTGCATGTGCACGACACTGCTGATAACGCCCTCCCGAGATTTTTTTGTGTGTGAAGGGGATCCTCAACAGCCAGAGGATCGACAAAGTTAATCGGTTGGCATCTTTACATGTACATGACATCTTCTTAATTCTCTGGAATGTGTTTTGTTTTGCTTTACTATCAGCCTGTATAAATCGTGGACACCACAAATGCCCACTGGTCAGATGCAGAGAGAACGGCTCTTGAGGTCCCTTCATTGTCGCCGATTTGTGAATCATAGTACCGCAAACGCGATACAAGTCTGCCGGGGGCGATATTAGGAGGACATTGACTCGACAGTCCACGACATACATGTACATGTATGAGAAGGTCACGGCTGACAGATTTCCCCAGCCAGCAGGAACCTGTAATTTCGCTACACACTCAGGAGTCGTAGCAGCGCGGACGGCGCACGAGTGACTATTCAGTAATGAGGTGGGAGAACAATGATGCTTCAGAGAACACAGAAACGTGTTCCGAATAGAACCAACCGACAAACATGACAAAGGTGCGCTATTGTTTCTGAAAACATTGCCTGATTGCAGAATCTGCGGATCCAACATGATCCAGTCAGACAGTCGTTAACAGACAGCCATGCCAATAATACTCCCCCCCCCATACGTATGAAAATGCACCACATGTATGTATACAGTGGAACTGTGTAATTCAGAAAACTTTAGAAATTGAACTACATGTACATGCAATAACCTGTTTAATGCTCTTCGTGCCATTGCATTTCAATCTATGAGACTAGCATTTAGTAAAAGAGGCCCCGATGTCTGTTCTTTCTAATATTCACTTGGTCTTACTGGCATGGTCCGGTGTATACTACTCGGAACGGAGTATTTGTTCTGAAGAGCTGTGCAAACAGAAAGTGCGGGGGTTCAGAATTCGATTTAGCCGTGGGATGTTACTTTGACTTTCCGCAGATGCACTGCCATACCGATACTTGCACAAATCTACATCGAAGCAGGTGCAACATCCCGCACACTGAATGTAAATAATAAGTGGATGATTCATCAAACCCACAACCTAACGTACGCTATAGTACTGATATGTCTCTATTTCATGATCGATTTTCATCTCGTGGGATGGCCATTTCCTGAGGTCGGTTTTACGCCGTAACATTTACAGGGCACGGCTCCCTTCCTGCGGTCCCGACAGGATGCATCACTACTGGCCTGGCTTCCGCACGTTGCCAGAGCACTCTCCGCCTTGGCAGCATCATGCTACATGCACAACCTGGTATCACGTACCGCCAGTTGTTTTCTGTTCCATCTACGTGCTGAAAACTGAATGCTTTTTAGCGATCACGTCAATCGTGAAGCCTACCCCTGAACCAGCTTGCTTATCTCATGTATCTAAAATCAAGTCGCATCAATAAAGTTGCGTCGATCACTGGGGAGCCTTTTACTTTTCCTCTTACGGCATTAGTACATGCTGGCACGGTCCATGGCACTCGCTGGGAAGTATTTAATCAATCTCTCCAAGTCCGTTCTACCTTCCACATGATCCATTGATGACGCTTTTGCACACTGTTGGGGTTGTAGATACGACAATGACAACATCGAAGGTTATAGTCAAACCTGCTCTAATGACCGCCTATAAAGACCACATGCTTACAAAGACCAAAGTTTACAGGTTCCCAGGGGTATACTTTTCATGTTATTAAACCTGTATATAAAGACCACCTGTGTTTAAGGACCATAGTTTGTTGATCCCTAGGGTGGATTTTATATACAAATGTCACTGCATATGCTATGCTATGTACATGTAGGTATGGTATTTTTACATCGTTACAGAGCAAATCTTTTTGACGCTCTCTTGCAATGTACGTGTGCTGAAGCAATATAAGCTGCAAGATTCATTTTCTCACCTGTGCGCACCCATTCCTGGTCACAGTAGGTGCAGTCTAGAAGCGGTGCCAGTGTGAGGCTGAGCGGGTTGTCTGTATGGACGGGCAGTACCAGTTCTTCCTGTAAAGCAGCCAGCTCCTCCTCCACGACGTTAGCTCGAAGCTCGTTGAGCACAGACACACACAGGTGCAGGTCTCGTTTCACCTCAGCCGAAGAATGCGACACTCCCTGGGGGTCATACTTGGCTTTCACCAAGTGTAGAACCCGTGGCAGGTGTTGGCTGTCCATCACTCCAAACTCCCTGAAGAAATCGCTGAACTCTTGGAGCTCTGCAGGGAAGGTGTATACAAAAGGTCGCAGATCCATGAAGGGTTCCTGGAATACCAGCTGTTCTGGGGTGGCAAATCCTTCCCCGTGCCACACCCATTTCTCTAGTTGGTTCTCGAGGAACAGTTCCTGTAGTTCTTGGCTCCCGTGTTTGGACAGTTCGGAATATATGGTCCTAGCAATTTCCAGGTAGATGGCTCGTTCTGTGCCGGTGAAGTGGCTGACACAATTCCTGAGGTGCTGGATGATGTATTTCAGTTCGGGAGGTCGATTCCATTGTAAGGCTATGCAGAGGTGATCGCCACCATCACTAGCGGCCACTGGGATCACAGAGCCCACTAAGTTGCTGTACTGTCTCCGGGTCATCTCACTGGGTTTGCCAAAATGGCGTCCGGATCCTACCCAAGGCAATGTGCGGGGATACATGGCTGGTTTGCTGTTCAGTTGCTCAACCCACTCCACTTCCCTCAAGGCCTCGGCCAAGGGTTGTCCATCGCAGTCGCTGTGTAGCAAGGATCCACTGCTGAGCAGGAACTCCATAAGGGCTTTAGACTTCATAGCAGCTCTGTCATGGTGGCTCTTTCCAGATGCGACGAGATCTTGGACGTGGAAAGCGGATTCCAGTAGGTCTTGGGGTTCCACGTCATTCGCACCTCGTAGGCCAAGAGCACGCAGCACCACAATGATGGAAGACTCTGCAAAGGCACCACCTGGGAAGTTCTCTTCTCCGCTGAAGATCTTCTGGAGCAGTTGATCATCAGGGTCATAGAATCGATCTGGAGTAAGCAGCATGTCCTTGCGAGGGAGGAAGGGGAGTGCCCTGAGTATGTCGCGAAGCTGAGGCTCAGTGTCCAGCAAGCTATAGTAATGCCTCAGTACATACAGCATCACTAGCTCCACCTCGGCATGCTCATAGAACGCTGCCTCGATATCCCGAAAGACAAGCTTGGTAAGAAGCTGAACTGCACTCAGTTCCTTCATGCCTAGCACTCTGGTCAGCGTGGCACATTCTGGAGACGATACGTTGATAACCGGCTGGGACAGACGGACTGGAAGCGTGTCCAAAACGGCACAGTACTTGGCCTGAGAGTAAGACACAAAGTTCGGTTCTCCGCCATTGGTTTTCACGGTCTCAAAGATGGGCAACAAAGAGAGGACCTGCCGGTACTCATCTTTTACCTCATGCGAAGATATCTTGGCAAAGAATAGCCTCAGCTCTCTTTTCTCCGCTGCCGTGGTCTGATCTCTGAACTGCTGACATAACCCATCTTTACCGTGGATCTCAACGAGTCTCTGGAAAGCATGAAGGACGCCGATGTATGAAGGAGAGAACACGTACTTCTTCATGACCAAGGGGTGGACGCTGATAAAGTCCGGCAACTCTTCAACCAGGGCCACACCGATATTCTCCAGAATGTGCCTCAGCTCCTTGGGAAGGGATAGGTCGTCCATTTCCCGAATCTGGAGCACCTTGTTGCTGGAAAGTGGGTACAAGTCCACAATCTCTCCTTGCTCAGCATTACTGATGGGAACCAGAGGTACTGAGGTGAAAGCCGAGAGGTCCTTTGAACACTGGGTAACCAGGTAGTTCCACATTGTCTGAAGCCAGTGTTGGGGAGGCTGGCCATATTCCTGAGGATTCCACGTAACTGCCTGACCTGTTTGCCACTCAGCTGGCAGGTGTCGTATCAACAGGTCAGCCAGGGATGTTGTGTTCAGCACCTTCAGCTGAGTATAGCCTGAAATAGGGATGAAACTATGATAATTATTGAAACTTAAGACAGGGTTTGTAAAGAGCCAGACGGATCCCGTAAGTTATTTTCAAGTAGAAAATTGATAAATTTCGTATTCTACCATCTCTCAAAAACCCAAGGCATTGTTAAATATTCAATTTTTAACATACTGTAGTGTATACAAGCAACGGTCGAATCCTACCATTGCATTTCGTTTTTGCAACCCGATATAATTATTGTTTTAAAATAAACATGGTTTAGGACATCATACACATGGTACATCAACGGGTATTTATTCTAAACCTCCAATGTTTCGTACCTCTGTTGGAGGCCTTGAGGAGCATCTCTTGTATGTCATGGTCTATCTCTGTGTCGAGGAGGTCGTCTTCTCCTCCTGGCAGTAGCTCGGACGGAATGTTTCCCGAAGGAATGTAAATGAATCGATCAGCACGGCGAGGATTGCAGTAAAACACCTGAAACCCACCATTGGCCAAGGGCAACAGCTCCAGACCATCCAGCAGGTCGTATTTTTGCTCTTTCAGGAAATACCTCAAGAGCTTGATTCTGTTGGCCCACTCTATGCTGATTGCGTTCTGGACTTGCCTGTATGCTGCAGACACTATTTGAGGGGTCACTTTGCCAATAATCAAGGCACAGCAGGTTTGGATAGAATGCATAACGTGGGCGGGAACATCTGCAAGTTTGGCTTCGCTGGAATCGAGGATTTCGGTGATAACTGACTTGGCCTCATGAGCATCATCCAAGGTGTTGAACACTGCATTTCTAGGCTCTATCCACTGTCCGCCGCGGGCACTGGTATACACAACATGGTTCCGCACCAGTTCACTATACATCGGCGGTAACACTGGGTCCCATTTTCTGTCCACTTTCCTGAAGTCTGGGAAGGCACGGTAGATGATTTCCACTGTGACAGAGGGGTCCTCTCCCTTCTTGTGCCTGTCTATGGCTGCAAGAAGGAGATTCATATAGGCCTTGGGGATGGCTTCCCGAAGCAGACACTGGTTCCATAGAAGCCTTTTGTCCATCAACTCCTCTCTTGTTTGGTATCCCGTGCTGGGCCATTTTATATACTTTCTGTTTTGCTCCAAAGCAAAACAACCATTGAGGTGAACCGGGAGGCCTGATGTGGTTCGTCCTTCCTCGGGTAGAGGAAGGAAACAGAAAATATGGCCATCGTCCTTCGAAAGGGAGTAGATGTTTTTCTCGTCAGACGGGGGATCCAGTGGCATAGCCACCCCCACCCAGGGTAAGAAATTGAGGTCAGTGTCCTTGTGTAATCGCCTAAATACCGCGGACATTTGATTCCCGCAGTAATAGTTGGTGACTAGCCATTTGAACCGTGTGATCTCTTCGGAGCTCCCGTCGAAGTCTCTGCACTCCAGCTCAATCGGATACGTACTGACTAGAGCACGTTCATACCGGGAACTCCTCTGAGCCTGGTTCAGGAATTCTGTCCGTTTCTGTCTGATGTCGTACAGGCAGTCATCGCTGATCCGAACACTGTAGCGGCGTTTTGGAGTCAGCGATTGAGCATCCCGTTCATAGATCTCCACACTTTCCACGTGTCTGAGAAACAGTAGCAACAGGTGAGAATCCTGTTTGAAACTCTGGATCAAGTTCTGCACCCTCTCGCTCGTGTAGAGCGTGTCACACAGATGTGAGGGCTGCTTCCGGAGGGGGAATCTAAACACGGTGCCATTGTAGAAGCCTTCGCTGAAACATTCCTCAGTGCAGTCAAACAGACCGAGGAAAGGTTGGAACTGATGCGGGAAGTGTTCTAGGAGGTCATGACGTTTGGAGAGATTCCAAGCATAGGACGATGTTGGAAAGAAATTCTGGTGAGGATCTATTACTCCAATACGTTCACCACTGAGGATAAAAGGCAGATCTGGAACACCAGAAATCGAAACCATGATGTCTGAATTCTATAATAAGTGGTACACATAAGTGTAAAAGTGTATCTGTGAAATTGTGGCTGGGCAATTCTGGTACTCATTGTTACCTTGCCCAGCAAATCCACCCGAGAAATATGTGAATGTGTGATAATAAACCACTACACAACGACTCCAAAAATATTATTCAAATAAACGGAGATGACGTCATACAATATTGTACCATAGGTATACTGTACTACATGTAGCTCATACTGTGATGTATAGTCAGAAGACGTTCGAACATCCTACCTGTGATATGAAATACAGACTTGAACCCCATTCCGAAATATCCGACCTTCATGGGATCAGCCTGTTTCACACTCTGTGATAGCATTCTGATCCCCTTCCAGTCGTCGTCTGTGAACAGCCCATCATTGAATGCATAAATAGCTGGTCCCTGGAAGGCAATGTGCATGACGTATACGTATTCGCACAATGATCAATCAATCAATCAATCACAGACGATTACAAGGATACCATCATTCATCTAAGGGTGGAGGCTTTGGAAGTAACAAACTGTCAAAACAGCTATTCAATAAAAGACATGCGTGTAACACGTTTTAAGCCCTAAAGTACATGTAAGATACTTCTCAAAGATTTTCAGTTACAAGGCAGGGACCAGATTCTAGAAGCATTCTAGAATGTTATAAGTGAAGATTCGAACCTCGATTTCCTAATCATCTTGTTAACCACTGTATGATACGTGACTCCCATAATTTGATAACATGCGGCCAGAATATTTGCACCAGGAGCCCCGCCCCCAAGAAGCGATGCGACCGCCGAACTCGCACTGATCACCTTGACTTACCTGGTATTTGGACATTCCTGGGTGATGCAGATAGCGACCATCCTGGCCGTACGAGTGGTGGTCGTACAGAAACTTGACCTCCCTGGCCCCGGCGTCTTCAGCATTTTGGATCAGCTCCTGATGACCCAGAAAATGACATACATGTATATGCATTTTGGCCTCTACGATTTCAACTATTTTCACTCTGACGCTTGTGAGAACTAACGTCACGGTTGTGGCTTGACTTAGGTCACCATGAAAATCCATTTTTTTAGGGAAAGGATGCTAAATATGTTGTTTTGGACACATAAGTTTATTTTAAATGACCGATACTTTTAGTCTCAGAGAAGAAGTCCCGTAAGGAGTGGAGCAGAGCTACGTTCACAGTGACCCATGATTGCTGTTCAACTTTGCACCACTGGTAAAAGACACTGGAAGAACGATGTGTTACATATTCATTTCCTTTTGCAGTTTACGTTGAGAGACCCAGAATTCACTTATATTGTGTCAGCAAGAGTGTATAAAAATGTAGTTATGTAGGAAAAGACCTCACGCTATTTGCTAGGTTATTCATGAAATGCCTGAAATATAGAAGTACATGTACACATATACATGCAATTTTGAGGCCATGCCCAACCCGTTTTGAGCAGCACTGATGTCCTCTTTGTATGTCTTCTTAATCATAAAATTATTAAGTTTCATCGAGAAGCCCAGTTTGACTGCTCGGAATACAGATTATAATACGGGAGTTCATGCGTACTATGTGGGATGCCGTCTCCTGTGTAGTAACCATATGGAGGCCTGTGAAGCCCTGTAACTGCATTTGTTACCCCCGTTACGCCAAAAACTGTACGTGTAGGTTTGCCAACTTCAACCAATCCATCCATTCACATACCAGATCCGCCGATAAATTAATTCTTGTACTTGACTTTTTTTTTTCATTTCCAGGTCTTAACTGCCCTGAGGTTCATGCGAATTATAAGTTACAGTATACTCCCGCCTAAAAAGTTCTTGAAACTGATTGCTTATGCCCCTTCGGCCAGGTATTAACACTCGAAACTCGGAAATATCGTCGTCAGTGAAACTGCACACGTGCTCCTAGACAAAGGTATCGTTGTGACAGTCTGTACCTGTGGGCTCAGACAACCCGCTGGTATCTGGCAGACCGAGTTTAACAAGCAGCCATACCTTCGTGCGGGGTATATTTTAAATAGCAGTAGTGTTTTCGTGTTTTTAAAAAATAAAATAAGACTATCATTAGCAGAGGCTGCCTTTGAACTATAACATTACAGAACCGCATGTAGTAGGCTTGCTGGTGTGGAAATGTGGAGGTATTACATTAGCCCTACACAACAGTGAACTACATGCAATGTGCATTCTTTCTTTTTCTTTCTCTTACATTCTCATTTCTTCTTTTCCTTATTTAGTATGTTAGCATGTCAGCAGCGAGAATATAATGTAATGGTGCTAGTCAGCAACGGGGTATTTTGCTGCAGGCAACGTACCTTGAAAATCTGGGTGTCGTCCGGGTACTGATCCAGAATCTTCTTGAGTTGTACTAACAGTGGCGGGAGGATGAGACCCTCGTTAAAGGTCTCCTCTCCTGGAAAGGACACAAACATACCGACATATACAGACATTATAAATCTAATTGCCTAGTGTCTAGTGACGTTTTTCGCACTCAGAATAAATATTGTTGTTCGGACGAGTTATTTTGCAAGAACATGATGTGCACGAATGGAACTTGAAAACCAGACCAGAAGTGCATATATATGACCATTTAAATTGTATGCTAATGAATGAACAAAAGGTAAATGGTTAACTACTGGCAATAGTGTTCCACTATTCGCGTCCCTCATACTCAAAATACTATCAACATATAAACCTTATTTGAAACATCGATATTGGGGCTGTCCAAAACGATGGTCACACAGAGGAATTGAAACAAGACAAGAAACATGACAAGGGTGACTTTATGAAGGTGAATTTCTACCAAACACTAGTCAACCCTTCATAAATTATGTCGTTTCTAGTGACTCCCGTGCCAAGTTGCTTTTCACTTGTAAACTTCCCTGTCACATAAAATAAGCCAAGATAAAAAGTCGCATTTCATTTCGGACAACATTCGCCACAGGCGACGGTAAGTTTTTACAAGGGAGGCCCATTACAAGAGGGACCTGGGTTCAACAGGGACGCCAAATATCCGGATGCGTGTATGTGGAAGATAATGTACGCTCACCCCACCCGATATAAGACTTATCACGCCGAGTGCAACGAGGCGTGATAATTCTTATATCGGGTTAGGGGTGGGCGGCATTATCTCA
>JAAUYG010167985.1_pt1 | contig 28328 bp, 19 predicted proteins | sample 7278091 | NCBI WGS metagenome assembly JAAUYG01 (sample SAMN14350201, study PRJNA611818) | marine sediment metagenome | isolation source: surface marine sediment (0.6m) | place: French Polynesia: Moorea | collected 2018-08 | reverse complement strand
CTTCGGGTTCGACAGTTTGCTTATGTCGGGGAACCCGCCCACCGCAACTGTCTCACCGTTCGCCCCTACGTAATAAATGTGTTGCATTCTTTTTGGTATTTCATATTACTTCACCTGATAAATTAACAAAATCAATTAAATTATCATCTATTGTCACTTTTTAAGTAGCAAAAGCTGGATAGTTTCAATAACTAAAATTGCGCCCCACACCAAGATACTAATACCTGCTGCTGCTGCTGCAATATCCTTAATAATTCCGATACGATTATTTTTTTGAGGTTCTACAAAATCACATAAAACTTCGATCGCACTATTAAATAATTCAGCAATCAGCATTAGCCCCATTGCTAACAAGATCAAGCTAAGATCTACCCATTGTCTAAAAGCAAAAGCAATACCTAAGATAGGTACAGATAAAATTACTTTATAGGCAACACTAAAATCAGTTACTACTGCTACATAAAGACCCGCAAAGATAACTTTTATTTTTCGTATGGGATGATAACCAGGTGTACGAAAATTGTTAGGCATAAATCGATAGCATTTGATTATTGGCTAACCAGAAATTTTAATCTCTTGTTCTAATTGATCTTAACGTTAGCGTGAATTGGACTAATGACTAAAAACTAACAACTAAATTCACCAAGGTATTAAGTAAGCTGATAATCAGGAATACAATTATGTTCCATGTAAAAGCGATATTCTGTACAGGCGCGATCGCATTTTTCCTGAGTCCAACCGCAATGTTTTTGTAATGTCTCAGTCAGTATGGGTAATAAATCCATTCCATAATGACCATTCATCGCCAAGGTAGTGCGGCGGCGCATAATATCCACTAGAGTGTGGGCAAATTCGCTTTCAACAGCGTAAACAATCTGTGCTTTGATATCAGGTAAATCTGGGCTAAGAGGCTCGCTTAACTCAGGATTTTCTTTAGTTAAGGTCAAAACCTCTAACGCCTTAGCACCATAGATAGTAAATAGATGGTCGATAGTATTAGTTGATAGAGTTGAACCGTATTCAGTAATTGCCTTTTGGATACGTGCATCGCTGGGCAGGATACAACCAGGCAGAGGTAAAGAGTCAGTTCGACATGGTTTTGGCGATCGCTTCATTCGTTTGAAGATCGCATCTACCATTTCTTCTCCCACATTGCGATAGGTGGTTAACTTACCCCCAATCAGAGTAAAGAAGTTATCAACCCCCTCTTTTCGGTGGTCAAAAATAATATGCTTGCGGGTAATACTACCTGGTTTTTTGCCTTCAGAATTGGGTAAAGGACGCACTCCAGAATAAGTAAACTTAATATCATCCCGCTCTAAATTAGCTGTTGGAATAATATTGTTAGTTTCTCTTAATAAATAATCAATTTCTTCGTTATTAGCTTTAATATTTTCCAGATCATCTTTGTAAGGAATATCAGTTGTACCAATCAAATACATTCCCAACCACGGGACAATAAAGAAAGGACGACCATCAGATTTTGCCTCAACGTAAAGGGTTGAGCCTGGTGCGCCAGGAAAATTACCAACTACAATGTGACTTCCTTTTGTGCTACCGTTTTTTTGCTTATTCCCAATAGGAAAGTCTTTACCAGCTTTGCTACCTAATTTACAAACATAATCAATCCAAGGTCCTGCGGTATTGATTACTACCGCATCAGCACTACCAGAGATAGTAATACTTTCTCCTGTTAACTTATCTTTGCAGACAACATCGGTTATACGAGAGCCTTTTAAAAGAATTTCTGTAACTTCAACATAATTTAGCACCGTTGCCCCTGCATTTTGAGCAGAGATAATATTTTCCAAACAAAGACGCTCCGCCAGAGTTACTTGTCCGTCATAATACTGTGAACCACCGGTTAGATTTTCCCCATCAAGAGAGCGAAATAGCTGTTGAAACTTCGCTTTGGGTAACATCCGATGGACAGGTAGAGTTTTATCAAAGCTAAAAATATCGTAGAGAATCATGCCTACCCAAATCTTCCAATAGGGACGAGAGCGATCGCGATAGATAGGAATAGTCAATTGTAATGGGTTAACCAAATGGGGTGCAGTATGAAGTAAAACTTCTCTTTCTTTTAAAGATTCTCTAACCAGAGGAAATTCAAAATATTCTAAATAACGTAAGCCGCCATGAATTAAACGAGTAGACCAGCTAGAACTTCCGCTAGCAAAATCAGTTTTCTCAATTAAAATTGTTCTTAAACCACGTAAAGCTGCATCTCTAGCGACACCTGCACCATTAATTCCGCCACCAATAATAATTACATCGTAGTCTGTTTGTTGAATTTGAGCAAAATCTCGCATAAGGCAGGGTTTTTTAATTCAATATTTACAATTATTTATTTATAACTTAACTAATATTTGTCATTATTAAATATATTAAACAACAAAAGCAAAGGACATGGTTTTAGTACTGCCATGCCCTCTAATCTCCAATTAGATAAAAAATAGTCTTTCACTCAGAGATTATGCTTTATACCCCTGAAGCTTCGTGCTTGAGTTCTTTAAATTTATCTAAAAGACGATCTGCCCAATATTTAACATCATAAGTGGTTACGGTTTTGTACATTTTCGACATCCGTTCTTTTTGTTCTTCTTTAGACATTACTAAGGCTGCTTCAATGGCTCGATCCATACCGTTAAGAGAATAAGGATTAGTTAAAATTGCTTCGGGTAATTCTACTGCTGCACCTACAAATTCAGATAAAACTAAAACACCATCTTCTCCGCCGTGAGCCACAATATATTCTTTAGCTACTAGATTTAGACCATCCCGTAGGGGAGTTGTCCAACAGATATCAGCAGCTTTATAGTAAGCAAACAAGTGAGGCAAAGGTATGGGCTGAGTAAAAAGGCGAATTGGCATCCAGTCTAGTTTGCCATAGCGACCATTGATCTGACCTACTAGCTGTTCAATTGTACTTTGAGCCGTTTTATAAACTCGCATTCCTGGGGCGGGTTGCACACAGGTCATTACAAAGCTAACTTTGCCGTGTAAGTCTGGACGACGCTCTAATAAACGACCGTAGGCAGCTAATTTTTCTTCATTACCTTTAACGTAGTCTACCCGACCTGCGGCAATAATTAATTTTTTGCCTTGAAGTTCTTCATTAATTTGATAAAGTCGATTTTTAGTTTCAGTTAAATCTAAAGTTGATTCAATATTCTGCGGATTTGTCCCCACAGGAAAAGCATCAATATTAATTATCTGCCCTTTATAGCTTAACTGAGTTGTCATTTCAGGCTCAGCCAAAGCAATACCCACAGCAGTCATGTGTCCATCTACAGCTTCCTGCTTAAGTACTTTGACTGGCTTCAAACTGCGAGCAACATTAACAAAGTTTTCTGAATAACGGGGGACATGAAATCCGACAATATCACAGCAGAGTAAACTTTCGACGATTTCATCACGCCAAGGCAAAATATTGAATACATCCACCGAAGGAAAAGGAGTATGGTGGAAAAAGGCAATCCGAGCATCGGGTTTTAACTCTCGAATATATTGCGGTGCTAGCCATAGGTTATAGTCATGAATCCAAATTAGAGCATCATCGGCAGCTTCTTCACAGGCAGCTTTAGCAAATAGGTGATTAATATTTTTAAAGTTTTCCCATTCGGCAGTTTCCGAGGTGAAATGATAGGGAAAAGAATGTAGGATTGGCCAAAAAGCTTCTTTAGAAGTGATATGATAAAACTGTTTTACCTGTTCATCACCTAAAGGAATACGTCGGACATTATAGTTAGCTTCTCCCTCAATGTTAACTCGCTCTTCAAAGCTATCTTTTTGCTCTTCACTTACTTGTTTCCAAGCAATCCATGTACCTTGATTAACATCAGCAAAGAAACTTTTGAGAGTAGGAACAATTCCATTGGGACTTTTTTTCGGTACATAATGGATTTTGCCATCTTTGATTATTTCGTCGTGGGGTTCGCGATGATAGAGGATAACTAAAGACGATTTCATAATTTTTGATTAGTTAACTATTAATGAACTTGGGGTAGACTCTATTCTTTATTACAGCTAAATTATTACTAAAATTTTAATAAAAATTACTTTCAAAGCTTGAAAAACAAGGTGAATTCATAAACTTGTTGGTGCATATTGTTGATAGCTGTGAGAAAATAGCATTTTTTCAACTTACACTTTGCAACTCATACATTATTTCAACATATCTATATATATATATTAGAGGTTGATGCTGAATCTAGGTTTTAGCTCAATATAATTGAATCCTACACCAATTACTGTCCCGAACCCAAATTTGCCTATTCTTTTTAGATGTAGAGACAAAAATTCAAGTCCAGATTTTTTCTTTTTTTCTAGGGCTTTTCTCGGCAATACTCACTTGAACCCTCTTAGAATTTTGTTGAACTAACTTATATTCTTAACTCATTATGTGCTAACAATACCAAATAGGCTTAAAGAACTTTAAAAACTTATTACTAAAGAGTTGCCGTGTTTTCTTCTATACATCAGAATAAATTAAGAGAATCACACACTACTATATAGACTAGAGAAAATTGCGTGAAAGTAAAAGTAGACACATCAATTAGATTAGTCCCCGAAGCTACTGGAAAATTATTAGCTTGGGCATCAGGATTAGAAAGTTCAACCAATACTTATCTAGAACAAACTAAGGCTCTATCTCGTAAACTAGGGGCATATTACCGACCTGATGGACTGACGGAAATTGGCTTCTGGGTACCGGGACTAATTAGGGATGTGCTACACGAGAGGGAAATTTATTTAGAAGTTTTTACTCCTATTGAGCGGATTGACTGGCAAGAAAAAGAACAAACCATCAAATTTAGACGCGATCGCTTACACTTAGAACAACAAGGTGAATATATCTGGGGTGTGGTAGCGGGAATGCAGCCAGGAAATCGCGAACAAGCTGGTTCTTTCTACTGGTTACGCTATATCGATCGGGCTGAAAAATTACGGACAATTCGTGACTTAGTCCCCCATTCTCTTCCTTACGGTATTTTCGCTCCTGCCGAGCTATACGATATTGATAGCTTACAAGCAAGTAGAGCAGATTTAGACTATTTCGAACGTACAGCTAAATCTTCTAAACCCAAAATTAAAATTCCTCGTGTTAGCGACCCTAAAAACATTTTACAGATTCATGTGGGCACTGCTTCTGCTGAGGGAACAATTGAAGGCTTAACCCATATTTACAAGGATATTACCGAGAAGCTCAAGACTAAAAAACCTTTAACTCCCAGCGAACAAAATTATATTGGTTACGATGCAATTGAATTGTTGCCAACTGAACCAACAATTGAATATCGCGATGAATACAGTCCAGAAAGTGAGTTTTTTGCTTTTATTGGGGAAGAAGATGATGATGTAGTTGAAATTGAACTATTTAAACCTAACACCCAAGATTGGGGCTACGATGTACCAATTTTGGGTTCGAGTACTACTAATCCCGCCCTACTGGCAACTTTACGCCCCGATGAAGTAGTAGATTTTATTGCCACTTTACATAACTTTCCTACACATCCGATTCAGTTAATTTACGATCTGGTTTACGGACACGCTGATAACCAAAGTGAATTATTGATTGCCAGAGAATTTCTCAAAGGTCCTAATATGTATGGTCAAGATCTTAATCACCAGTTACCGATGGTCAGAGCAATTCTTTTGGAAATGCAGCGACGTAAAATTAACACAGGAGCTGATGGGATACGTATTGATGGAGGTCAGGATTTTCGCTTTTTTAACCCCCTTTCAGGCAGAGTAGAACAGGATGATGCTTATCTACTAGAGATGAGTAATGTTGTTCAAGAAATTAAAGGTCATAAACGACTTTTATTTACCATCTTTGAAGACGGTCGTCCTTGGCCGGAAAAAGGTTGGGAAGAAAAATCTACCTATCGTGAATTGATTGAACTTAAGCCAGAGTCTTATCAATGGGGACCTTTGATTTTTGCTCATAATACTCCTAGTCTTAAAGGGTTTTGGGAGAAAAAATGGTCGCGAGTCATGGAGGTGATGACTATTGGCGATCATTGGATTACTGGCTGTGGTAATCATGATACGGTAAGAAGAGGCAATCAAATTAACGCACAAGAAGTTATTAATTGGAATCTGGGCAAAACTCTTCCTGAAGTGCTGCATAATGCTTACGACAATCCGGCAGTAAATCTTTGGGTAAATTGCTTCAGTCCTGGGTTACCCATGGATTTTATTAACACCACAATGCGCGCTCCTTGGTTATTTTTTCGTAACACAGATGAACAGTATGGAGTCAAAGTCGTTTCCGAAGAGGTAGGCTTTTTGGACTGGCAGATCAATCCTCATTTATATCGGCAGTCCCATTGTTTCCCTCGTTTAAAGACTTTGGGGTTTAAACAGTTAAAACAACTAAGCCAGTTTGGCAAAGCACTACATCATGCTATGATTCAACAGGATTATAATTTGGCTGAAGTAGTAGAAGTTTTACGTTCTTGTACTAATCCCGATACTTACTGTATTGATGACTTGTTGCCACAAGTAGAGTTAATGCGCGGAGGTATGGTACGGTTTCTCAAAAAACTAGACGAGGATCGTTTAAAAAGATTTGCCCTGATGTTTATGGAGGATTGCTATCAGGTTTGTAATGTCTCTAATTATCAATCGCAAGTTGATCCTTTGAGAGCTAAATTTAATTTGACTACTAGAGAATTTCGCCATCAACATTCTTGGTTAGCTCACAATCTTCTTAAAGAAGATACTTTTGATAAGATTAGCAAGGAAGAAAGAATAATTATTTACGGCATACGCCACAATCCTCATCAAGAAGAAGAAGCAGTAGCAATAATCGCTAATTTTGAAGGAGAAGCAATTAAGCTAGATGTGGCAGAAATATTAAAACTCGATCTAGCAGAATGGCAAATTGCGATCGCAACTCCTAATCTCAAAGTAGAAGATCTTACTGACCTTACCTTAGCTAACAGTCAGGGTTTATTGTTAACACGCTCTTCATCACAAGCAGTTAGCAATGAGTAATTAATGAAACGTCGAAGTTAACTATTACTCAAGCATATAACTTGAGAAATCAACAACAATAGCAGTTAGTTCTCTGTTTAGCAGGTAATTTCATGTCTTTACCCATAGTTATTTTAAACTCTAGTTTCAAGATAGTCTTGGAGTTTGTCAATTTACTATGAATGCCTTGTAATTTTAAAATAACAAGTAAGTTACAATTGGTAGACTAATTTTGAAATAGCAATATTTTATCTAAGGCGATCCGTAGGCTAGGGGTCGCCTAATCGCGCTTAAAGCTAAGAGCTTCTAAAATAGATTTACCTGACAATATTCACATTTAATATAAATGAGTAATAATTGGCAACCGTCCCAAGTTGAAAACAAAATTGGCATTAATTTTAAACACGATCAAACTCTACGTCTTGCCTTAATTCATCCTTCCTATGCGAAACAAATTCATGAACCTGAAATCAATAATCAGCGTTTAGAATTTCTCGGTGAGATAATTCTTAACTTGGTAGTGGTTGATTATCTGTTTTGGAACTTTTCTCATTTTCAGATTGGTAAAATTAAAGCATTACGGGACAAAATAACTGAGACAGAAAGGTTAACTAAACTCTGGTATGATTTACAGCTAGGAGAAGCATATCCGTTTTTGGGTTTAAAAGAAGAGCGACATCGCCTCAAAGTAAAACAGCAAAACCCTTTTGAAAAAGCATTTAAAGCTTTGGTTGGGGCAATTTACATAGATAGGGGTTTTTCTCAGGCACGTAACTGGTTGCATAAATATCTAATTGTGCCTTTACTCCAACGCTATTTAAAAGCAGATCTAGAACATTCTGCTTCAGATAAGCAGCTACAGCTTTTGGGAGAAACCTTGCTTGATGGGGTGGTGACGGATTATTTATATCGTCAGATTCTTTATGTAAATCCGAGTAAGTTAAAACCGTTGGCTAAGAAGTTAACTTCTAAAGACAGTCAGAGTAAATATTTAAAGCAGTTATCCCCCTCAGCCTGGGCGGAAATTGCTCCCGAGTCAAATAAGCCTAAATCTTTTAAAATCCTGTTAGCAGAAATATATCTGCACTTCAATAGCAGCAATACTAAGAGTGGCTTTCGTCAAACCAGCAGCTATTTTGCCAAACATTTCTTGGATGATGACGAAATTATGCAACGAGCGATCGCTCTATTGCTCAAAGATGGGAAACCTCAAAAATGGATTATCCACAAGGTTATGGGATATCCTAGCAATAAATATAATCAGGGGCGAGAAAAATTTTATGAGCTAATGAGCAAGCCAGATTAAATTAATAACTTTAAAATAACTTATGTTAATCTAAATCAACTTTTTTTGACAATCAGGACAGTTAATTGCTTCCTCTGTATTAGCAATACTAGGATTTACCGTACATTTAAGACGATAATCTCCAGTAAAAAAACGGCATTTTGTACAGGGTATTTGGTGCATTTTTCTAGCTCGAGCTACCGTATCCATTACCAAGCCAGCCAAACTCCAACCGAAAAGACCTAGCAAAAAACAAGCAGTAACAAAACGAAGTTGGAGTATAACCGGTTTGAATAAACTGACCAAATCTACAGCAAATTGCAACACAGCTAATTATTAATTATTTAGAGACCCACTTTATAAGCTTTTATTATGACATATATTAGTTTACTAAATCTAACTATGGGTAATTAGATATTGATTTAGATACGGCTAGAGATAATTTGGAAGATTTGCTTAATTTGTTGCTTGTTGAAAGTTTTAATCAGAGCTACTGCTGCCCCTTGAGGATCTGTAGGTATAGTTACGGTAGAAGCAGTAGCAGAAGCACCAGAAGTTTGTCCAGCAGTTGCCGCTAGCTGTTGGAGATTTTTGCTAGGAACAAGGTTACTTGTTTGACCCGAGTGTAAATAATCGCCAGCCTGTTTGATTTCTTTAATAACTACTTGAGCAATTGTACTATAGGGATATTTTTTATTAGTAATTGCTAGTTGAGTAGTTTCTACCAGCTTTTGCCAATTGGCTTCTTCTGGAGCCACCTCACCTAAATGTTTACAAGCAATATGTAGTTTTTGGCGGCTTTCTGGACTGTCTGGCTGTTTAAACAGTTGCAGCATTTGTTTTAAAATCGTTGTCACTTTCTGACTAATGTTGGCATTATCTAATGAGCCACCTGATAATAACTGTTGAAGATATTGATCTAAGAGCGTGAAGTTAGACTCCGCCTGTTGCAGAATTTCTACAGCGTCACTGTCACTAAAATTAGCAGAATTTTCTAAGCGTTCAATTAAATCTTGTAGATGATCGTATCCATTAAGAAAGAGTGTTTCCAGTTTTTGATCGACATCAACTGGATTATCTTTGAGAATTTTAAAAGAATCTTCTAAACGATGAGCAGTTTTTTGGATACTGGTATAACCCAACATCGCTGCACCACCCTTAACTGAATGAGCGGCGCGAAACATTTCGTTCACAGTTTCTGCATCACGAACAGATGCAGACAACTGTAGAATGCCCTGCTCCAAAGTTTGAAGATGTTCTTTTGCTTCTTCTATAAAATACCCCAGAATTCTTTGTTGGTTAGCTGTGTCCAAAGCCTATATCCCCCATTATTTGAACTTTGTAAAAGTGAATATATAAAGCAATATATACCCATAAGTTTATCCCAGACTACTTAAATTGGGTAGTTGATTTTCATTATTCAGTGAAAATGAAGAACGGTTCAACCAAAAAGAGCGAATTCCCGCATTTTTTGCCCCTTGATAATCTTCAATAAAACTATCTCCAATATGCCATGATTTTTGACTAATCAACTGATGTTTTTTTAAAGCAATCTCAAAGATATTTTGCTCTGGTTTGGCAAATCCAGCAACTGAAGAAATAGTTACACTAGTAAAGAATTGAGCTAAATCAAGAGCTTTCAATATCTGATATAGACGACTATCAAAATTAGAAATAACTCCTAGCTCAATTCCCTGTCGTTGCCAATTCTCTAAACAAGGGAGCACATCAGGAAAAACATACCAAGGTTCTTTTGTTGCAAAATATGTATACAGTTCCAGAGAAAAATCAGCGAAATTACTGAAATTATTCAGTAATTGTGCTTGAAAAAATGTATTTTGAATTACATTTTTCCACCAGATGAATTCTTGTTTAGTAATTGTTTCTAATTCTATTCCAGGAAATGCCAAGGGAGGAGAAGCTTTAAAAGCATTTATAAAAGCCTTGTCAAGCAGGGCAGCATCAGTTTTTACACCATATTTGAGAGCAAATTGTTGGTATATTTCGCCGACACTACTTTTAAGATCAAATAAAGTCCCCATCGCATCAAGAAAAATGACTTTGGGTCTGGTGTTGGTTGATGATTGAGTGCTCATTGTGAAGAATTAATCTGATTGACTAGATTAGTCTGAACCGTATGTTGTATTGCTGCGGTTAAATTATCGATCGTTTGTTGAAGAGAGAGGGACTGATGAAGAGGGGAATTATCTTCTGGGCAAACTCCACAATTACTTTGATAAGCTTGCCAATATTCTTTGAGGTTAATCGGTGTACCAATTTTGACTATCACCTGTCGTAATCCTTTAGATTTGGGGCGATCGATTTGAAATACTTCTCGCTCCAGTCTATCTAAAGTAGCCAAAAATCTTTCTGGTGTGGGGTTGGCAGCAACATAACCATCATAAATAGCATCAAAATTGAGTAAACGAATAGTAGTCTGCTGAATGTGCTGATAATCTATGGTTGATTGTGGGGATAGCTCTATTAAATTAGCTAAAATTGACTGAACTTTGTAGACTCGTTCTCGATTGGGAAGCTCAGTTGCAGGAGTTATGTTTAGTTGTTCTTCGCAATAATTTAACAGATGTGTCCGCAGAGTTTTGATTCGCTGATTCCAATCTTCTTCTGGAACAGAATTTATACTATATTCTGTTTCTAAATTGGTTAACAGCCTAGCCGCAATGGCTCTCAACCGCAGGTAAAAATCATCTTCTGTTGGCTGAATTGATAAAGCTGTTTCTAAACGGCTGAGAGTTTTAGCAATTTCGCGCTCCATCGTCCCAGGATAAAGATATCTCAGACTAACAGGAACTAAATAAAAATCGGGGATAGTAGTTTCTTGTTTTGCTAATTTAGCGATCGCCTTAAAAGATAGCTCAATTGCTCCTGAACGAAAAGGCATTACGGTATCGTTTTGATAGGAACAACCCCCCTCAGGAAAAATTACTAGCTTGCACTGTGGTTGCTGGAGTATTTTGAGAGTTTGTACAATACTAGCGCGATCGCCAACTCCCCGACGAATGGAGTAAGCTCCCACTTTTTGCATCAGTTTACCGATCAAGCCTTGAAATACTTCATAAGCTACAACATAATGAAACAATTGTCCGACGTGTGCTGATAAGAGAAATATTACTAGTCCATCATCCAGATTAGAATGATTAGGCAAATAAACCACCCTCTGATCTCCAATTTCCCTTAATTTGGCCACATCGCGATCGTCAATTACTAGCCTAATTTTGTAACCAAAGTAAACTACAAGATAAAAAATACTTTGAATTAAACGAGTAAGCAGAGGATTTTGTTGGGGTGGGAAAAATTTGGCATCAGAACTAGAAGTATTGGGCATAGACTTAATTTTTGGTAACTTTCAACTCTTATAGAGACAATAATTCCACTATAGGTTGAGTAATCCAATTAAGTCCGACTGTTAGCTGATGTTTTAAAGTTGGTAGACGATAGAGATAAATTAAACGACGAGCTACATAAGCCATCGGACCATCTAGCTTTAGACCCAAGCCGTTAATAGTAGCATTGTCTATCCCTAAGGTCATCATTTCCCCCAAAGGCTGATAACGGAAAGACAGCAAAGGGCGATTAGTAGCAGCTGCCCACAAGTTCCAAGCGCAATAGTCTGACTGCTGAAAAGCCACTTGTGCCGTTGCTGGCAAGGGTTTCCCCTCAGTATCGTAACAGTCAGCAACATCCCCTAGGGCATAAATATCATCTCTACCTTGGACTTGCAGGGTTGATTCAATTTTTAGCAATTGTTGGTCGTTTTTGGCTAAAGGCAGCTTGTCGATCAACTGCGATACCTGATTTCCCACAGTCCACAACACTAAATCTACAGGAATTATGTCAGTTTGTCCTTTATAAACGAGAGAAATACTGTCAGCTGTTACCTGTGCCACTTCTGTTTCTAAATCTTGCCAAATATGATTTTTTTCTAGGGCTTTGATCGCAGTTTCACGATTAAAATCGGAACTATCTTTGAGGATTTGCTCCCCGCGATCTATGATACGAATCCTACCTTTTTCACCCAATCGATTTGCGAGTTTACAGGCTAACTCTACTCCACTGTACCCACCGCCAACTACCGCAACCCTTATTTTATCGGGGTTAGCCTCTTCTAATAATCTTAATTTTTCTTGCAGACGATAGGCATCACTTAGAGAACGGAAAGGAATAGCGTGTTCTTTTGCTCCTGGAACAATATCAACAGGAGTTTTGCCCCCAGTAGAAAGAACTAATTTATCGTAGTCAATTTTCTTGTCGCCATCTAGAGTAACTTTTTTGGCTTCAATATCAATATCAGTAACAGAACTCTGATGAAAAATAATTCCTGTATTTGCCAACAGTTCAGCAAAAGGAGGCGCAATTTCCCAACTTTGCATCTCTTCGGTAATCAGTTCATATAATAGGGGTGAAAATAAAAAGCGATCGCTTTTATCAATTAAGGTTATTTCTGGTTTTTGTCTGCTTTCCCAAGGTAATTCATCAAGGCGCAGGGCAGTATATAAACCACCAAAGCCACCGCCAATGATACAAATACGCGATTTTTCGCTCATAAGACTATTTACTTCACGCCAACTATTCTGATTGAACCCACGTTAATTCTAGCTAAGTCTGAATTTTAAGGGGAGAAGAAAAAGGATTAAACAACAGTAGCTAGTAGCCTAGTCTTTAATCCCAATCTGTTTTACCGTTTTGTCTAGTTGTTGCCCTAAAAGTTTTAGAACGTAAATGTAGTTCTTAATGCACCGATAAAGATATCGTCGTTGTCATTATTCTGGTTAGGAGATGCTAGCCAGATAATGCCAGGAGTAACAGAGATATTATCGTTCAACTGATACTTATAAAAAGCTTCCACATGAATTGGCACATCATTGGTAATGGTTTCATCATCATCATCACCATCAGCATCAATTGCAGTTAGGTAAGGTTCAGCACCGACAATTAGCGCAGCGATATTACCTTCTTTGATAATATCTGATACAACAAGAGCAGCAGCATAGTTAAATATAGTTGCACTGCCGTTATCATCATCACCATCATTAATAATATTGACATCGGTATAACCACCCCAGCCACGAAGACTAATTGTCGAGGTAAGATCCAACTCAAATTGTGCGCCTATCGAGTTTGTAGCCACGGGAGAATCAGTAACACCAACACCTCTCAAGTTAGCTGCATTAGTTCCTGTAGCACCCCAGAGAAAAGAGCCACGAAATCCAGCAGGATCGCCTGCATCATCTAGCCCAGCTTGTTCATTATCATAACCACGAACATAAGTAACACCAACTTTTAAGGATTCTATAGGAGTAATTGCAATTTGACCCAAGGCGGAGAAACTACCGTTGAAAAGACCGTTTTCCTGGCTAGGATCGGCAGCGTTAGGCGCAATATAGCCGCCAGAGACTTCTACATAGTCGCCAAAAGAATAAGTCGCACCAATGCCAGCAGATGAATTAGCAATCCCTTGACGATATATAGGATTACGTTCCCCAAAACGAGTTAAAGCACCAGTTGCACCACCACCAGTATTCAAGCCAGAGTTAAAAACTTCAGCATAGAAGTGATGAGCAGCCAATCCTGCCATAGCAGTGACTTGTAGATTGTCATTAAGTAAAGGAAAACTATAGTGTAAGCGGTCAATTACAATATCATTGCCGCTTGGTCCATCGTAGGCAAAACGTCCTTCTCTAGTCCCAGTTTCATCTTGAAAAGAATTACCAATATTACCAGCAGTCAAACGGGTAAACAGTTTATCTTTTCCTGTAAAACTACTAACTAGTTGCAGACGAACTCGATCGCTAAAAGTTGTTTCTGAATCCAGTTCATCGTTTAACAATCCGTCGTCATTAAGATCTGCTGATGCTTGATCGCCAAAAGCTTGGGCTAGATTAAAAACTACTTCCCCTTGCAATTTGGTAGTAGTCGAAAAAGCATTATCTTCTAGCAAAGCGGTTCTGCTTTCGACTTCGTCAATTCTACCTCCTAGAGTAGCTAGTTCTGCCTCAAACTCTTGACTTAATCTTTGTATGGCTTCTAAATCTTCCTGACCAACAGATTGACTTGAAGCAATTAGACGTTCAATTTGATTTAAACAGCTATTTAAACCCGCAGCAAATTCGTAACGACTTAAGGGTTGATTACCACGATAGGTTTGATTGGGGAAGCCAGCGATACAGCCATAACGATCTACTAAACTACGAAGAGCTTCATAAGCCCAGTCTGTGGGGGCAACATCTCGTAATTGGTTAACGTTAGTAACCTGATCTAAAGAATTATCCGCTTGGGTTTCGAGACTAGAATCACTCTGGAGGGGATCGGCTAAATCTGCATAATTGGCAATTGCATCTGGATTAGATAAATCTACTTCCTGAGCTGAGACATTAGAAGTACCAGAGAACAAAGCCGCATACAAAAAAGCCACCGTACCGATCAAAGCAGGCTGTTTGATCTTGATCATTTTTAATTTTCCTCACACCTTAAAAAAAACACTACAGTTTATCTAAATCTTGTAGTGCAGTTATTTTGGTATGTCCGAAAAATTTTTTTTGTCAATTTAAATACTAAACTTTGTTGTAATATGCAGTTTAGGAATCTATAAAATGTCTAAACCGCAATTATGTTTAAAAAATAGACATAGTTGGCGAATCAATTGTTTGCTGTTGCTCAGTGCAGTGCCAAATTTTACCATCCAATGCCATTTGCTCAATTAAGCTAGCCAAACGCAAAGCTTTGAGTGCTTGTTCTCCACCTACAGAAGGACGCTCTCCACCGCGAATACAGTTGACAAAATGCTCGATTTCAGCGTATATGGGTTCGACATTACTGGTATAAACCTTTTCTGTAATGCCGTCTTGTTTATACAACATTGGTTTTTGCTCTAGCTGCAAATTTGTCTGTTGATGACGATGAATCAAGATTTCATTTTTAAGAAAATCGGTTTCAATCAAAGAATTTTTGCAATGTGCCGCCAGACAACGAATCTTGCGGTGAGTAACTTTAGAAGCAATCAGGGTTGCTATTACACCATTAGCAAAGCCCAGATTAGCAGTTACATAATCTAAATTACCTGAGTCGCTAGAGGTGCTACCGCTAGCAGTAAGCTTAACTACTGGGGAGGCTGATAATTCTAATAACAAGTCAATATCATGGATCATCAAATCCAAAACTACAGAAACATCACTAGCACGATTAGAGTAAGGGCTAAGACGACGTGCTTCGAGGGCGAGGATATTCTCTGTCTGGATAACCTGACTTAATTCTCTAAAAGCAGGATTAAATCTTTCAATATGACCTACTTGCAAAATACAACCAGTCTCGGCAGCTAAATTAACCAAAGATTCGGCTTCGGCAATTGAAGCGGCAATCGGCTTTTCAATTAAAATATGAACACCAGCTTTGAGGCAGTTAACTCCCACCTGATGATGAATCTTAGTGGGGACAGCAATACAAACTGCATCCACATAAGGTAATAACTCTTGATAATTTTCATAGAAATGAGTGTGATAATGACTAGCGATTTCAATCCCTCTTGCCAAGTTAGTGTCAGATACTCCTACTAACTCAATATCTTTGAGCAAACTGAGAATACGGGCATGATGTTGTCCCATGTTCCCTACCCCAATAACACCCATCTTCAGAGGCTGAGAAAGGTTCGGGGCTCCACCGTGTTGCTGTTGCTGAGAAAAATTAGATTGCACTTTGTAGATAAACTCCTCCACCAATAAGTATGAATACAGTAGGTTTGATTCTCCCATTCCCCCTGAATCACCCAGATACTATCACAGAGATATTATTTGTGAATAAATTTTAAATTTACTGTTAAGTTTTAAACTGTTTTCGTAGTGAATTATCTTTCTTGTGTGTATTTACTATATCTTAATATATCTTTACACTTTGCCCTAAAGAAAAGCAAAAAAGTTCAAGCTTGTGGCAATTTTTTACCTGTCTACAATTTTTCTAGAGAGTGCTTAAGTTTCTGAGATATTTACCTGAATGGCAGAAAAGAATTTCAATGATAACCTTAACAAGACTATGAAATAAATAAAACATCACTAATTTGTGGGGAGTGTCGAGAAATGAGTAAATCAAAACCAAACATTTGGATTTTAAGTGCATTGGGGGCTAGTTTAGCAACATTAACCATAGCAGTCCAACCCATAATGGCGCAGGAAGTAGCAATAATTTCAAATGAGCGTGATGTTTCGTTGCTATCAAGTTCTGTTTCAACTAAAGCAAGAGATTTATTATCAGCAACACAGCCTAAAAAATACCTGAACAACGCTCAAACCACAGCCTATCAGTTGGTGCAGAGAGAACTAGATTTAGAAAAATTCTGCCAAGATTATCCTTACAATGCTAGATGTCATGAATCTACACCATCTAATAGGAGTGAACCAACAGAACAACTAGATCCATCATCACCCATTCCCGTCCCAGTTTCTCCTCCTGCACCGCCAGCAAGAAGTAATAGTAGCCAAAATAATCTCCAAAGTGGTTGGGCAATTGTTCCTGAAATCAGTACTTTAGGGCTTGGAGGTCAGGTGGTCAGAAAAATTGTTCCCCAACTTAATGCCAGAGTAGGTGTTAATGCTTTCGGTTTTGGTTTTGATTTAGAAGAGACGGATATAGATTATGATGCTGATTTAAATTTATTCAATGTATCAACAATACTTGACTATCATCCTGCTAAAGGTTCTGGTTTTAAACTTGGTGGGGGATTAGTTTTTGCTAACAATAATATTGAAGGTACATCTACTACAGACCAAACAATTGAAATTGGCGATCGCGAATTTAGTGCCGATCAACTGGGATCGGTAGATGCAGATATTGAAATTACCCGTGATGTTGCTCCATATTTAGGAATAGGCTGGGGCAATGCAGTAGGAGAGGGAAAAGGGTTGGGATTTTGGTTTAATGCTGGTGTCATATTTGGTGGCTCTCCCGAAATTGAAGTAAGCCCCAATATCAGTGATGGTGTTTCTGAAGAAGTAGTAGCTGAAATTAATGAAGCAGCAGAGCAAGAAGAAGAGGATCTTGAAGATGAACTAGATTTTATTAGTATCTATCCAGTTGTATCTTTGGGTTTCTCTTATCAGTTTTAGCCAGAATTTTTTAAAGGCTGAAGGCTGAAGGCTTAGGGATGAAATAACTTGGCTATTTTTCCCTCCCATGGCTCAAAATTCAGACTTTTTTTGGGAGAAAGTTTTCTATTACAAAACTTTGCGACGGTTGTAATGCTGAGGACTCTTGTCTTAATCTGACAGTTACAACCCAATTGCAATTAATAAATTTTCTTTTATATGACTGTTTCCCCCCACAAGAAGGCTAAGGCTCTTAAACCTGGTAGTCGTCGCCCTGCTAAAGAATTGTGCAGTGAATGTGGACTTTGCGACACTTATTACATTCACTATGTCAAAGAAGCCTGTGCTTTTCTGAATCAACAAATTAAGGAGTTAGAAACAGTCGCTCATGGACGCAGCCGTGATCTAGATAATGAGGATGATTGGTATTTTGGTGTGAGCCAAGAAATGATCGCTGCCCGTAAGAAACAGCCTATTGAGGGAGCGCAATGGACGGGAATTGTTAGTACGATCGCCTGCGAAATGTTAAAGCAGGGTATGGTTGAAGGAGTTTTGTGTGTGCAAAACACCCCTGAGGATCGTTTTCAACCCATGCCAGTAATTGCCAGAACACCAGAAGAAGTACTGGCAGCTAAAGTTAATAAGCCCACTCTTTCGCCTAACTTAAATGTACTTGAACAAATCGAACGCTCAGGTATGAAACGCCTGTTGGTAATTGGTGTGGGCTGTCAAATCCAAGCCTTACGAGCCGTAGAGCAAGAGTTGGGCTTGGAAAAACTCTATATTTTGGGTACGCCCTGCGTGGATAACGTTAGCCGTGCAGGACTTCAAAAGTTTCTGGAAACTACCAGCAGATCTCCCGAAACAGTTGTTCATTATGAATTTATGCAGGACTTTCGGATTCACTTTCAACATGAAAATGGCTCGATCGAGAAAGTTCCTTTCTTTGGTTTAAAAACCAATAAACTAAAAGATGTGTTTGCTCCTTCTTGTATGAGTTGCTTTGATTATGTTAATTCCTTGGCAGACTTAGTAGTAGGTTACATGGGCGCGCCTTTTGGTTGGCAGTGGATCGTAGTCCGCAACGAGACTGGTAAAGAAATGCTGGATTTAGTTAGAGAGCAATTAAATACCCAACCAGTAATGTCTAAAGGCGATCGCAGGCAGGCGGTACAGCAGAGCATTCCCGCTTACGATAAGGGAGTTACCTTGCCGATGTGGGCAGCAAAAATGATGGGAGTAGTAATTGAGCGCATTGGGCCAAAAGGATTAGAATATGCCCGTTTTTCCATTGATTCTCACTTTACCCGTAATTATCTCTATTTAAAACGTAACTATCCCCAGAAGTTAGAGCAGCACGTACCTGAATATGCCAAAAAAATTGTCGGACAATATGAGCTTCCAGAATAGCTCTAGGAGATAACAAAACCCTAACCACTGACCACTAAATCATTATTGATTGTTACAGAGTGCGGGGGGGACATTGGCGATCGCCACATAACCTCGATGATAAGTCAAAGTTACACTCACTAACAAGCGACTTTAATTAAGGAAGCTCAGTTAACTTTAATAGACCAATGTAAATAACCACCTTGGTTTTTATACTAAATTATCCTGAATAATAATTTATTCTCAATCTCGATTAAAGACTAAAGTGATGGAAAATACTGCCCCCAATCAGTCTGTAGTAATCATGACGGGAATGCACCGTTCTGGTACTTCTTTGACCGCATCTTTATTACAAAGTGCAGGAATCTATATTGGCGATCTCTTGATGAGTGGTGATACAGGTAATATTAAGGGGCATTTTGAAGATTTAGATTTTGTAGAATTTCATCAAAATGTGCTGCAATCTCAAGGAATAAGTATTGCAGGATGGACAAAGAATAATCATATTCAAGTGCAACAGCAGTATTTAGCCACTGCTCAAAATCTAATTTTAGCCAGAAAAAATCAACCAATTTGGGGTTGGAAAGATCCTAGAACAACATTATTTTTGGATTTTTGGTCACAGTTAATTCCTGAGGCAAAGTATATTTTCGTCTATCGTTCACCTTGGGAAGTAGTTGACTCTCTGTTCCGCCGCGGTGATATTATTTTTCGGACTAATCCCAACTTTGCGGTGCAACAGTGGATTGCCTATAACCAAGCAATTTTGGATTTTTATCAACGCTATCAAGAGCGATGCTTACTAGTAGAAATTGACAATGTCATTCATAATCCTGATGCCATTGTTGACCTAATTAAGCATAAGTTTGAGTTAAAATTGCGATCGCCTGAATCTCTTTATGAACCATCTCTATTTACGGTTGATAGCAATATTTACTATCGTCAAACTCTCATTACTAAGTTTTTTCCTCAAGCCGTAGATTTATATAACCAACTCCAGCAACAAGCAGATGAAAGTAATCCATCTCCCCAGGAGGATCGGCCACTAAATTTAATTTGTGAATCTTGGATTTTACAAGATTGGAATGATCTCAAGCGAACAGCAACAGAGAAGGAGCAAGCAGAGGAAAGACTACTTCAGACTCAACAACAGCTACAATTGACTGAAGAAAGACTACTTCAGACTCAACAACAGCTACAATTGACTGAAGAAAGACTACTTCAGACTCAACAACAGCTACAATCGACCGAAGAAAGACTGCTTCAGGCACAGGAAACAGAATTGCAGCTAGCTCAAGCGCAACAAGAACTACAAAAAATTGAAGACAAAGCAAATCAATCCGAGAAACAGCTACAAATAAGCCAAATGGAAACAGACAAGTTTAAAAGTTTGGTTGTGGCGATGGAAAGCAGCAAATTCTGGAAGTTAAGGCAACAGTGGTTTGATCTTAAACAAAAGTTAAATATCAAAAGCTCAGATATTATCTACCAAGATTATCTAGTCTCGACAGGCGAGAAACTCTCCCCCAATCAATTGATAGATAGTTATTCGGGAAAAATTGCTCTAAATGACAATCATCAATATCTAAAATGGCTAAAACGTAATCTTCCCCAAAAAGCTGCTATTAAAAAAATAGTTAAAACAGCATCTCAGTTATCACAACCTCTTATTGGCATCACAGAACCTCCTCAAAGTCGAAATCCTCAATATCAAGAGTGGCTGAAACAAAATTTTCCCCAGCCAGCCGCTCTCAGAAAAATTACAGCGACAGTATCTCGACTATCATATCAACCTCTTATTAGTATAATTGTTCCTGTATATAATCCTGCACAACGTTTTCTGCGTGAGGCAATAGAATCTGTCTTAGAACAAACTTATCCTAACTGGGAGCTATGCTTAGCCGATGACTGTTCGACGCAACCTCATGTTAAGCCAATCCTAGAAGAATATGCCCAAAAAGATGAGCGGATAAAAATTATCTTTCGTGAGGAAAATGGACATATTTGTCGTACTTCTAACTCCGCCTTAGAAATTGCTAAAGGAGAATATATTGCTCTATTAGATCATGATGACTTACTTGCTCCCCATGCTTTAGCTGAAGTCGTTCGATTACTCAATCAACATCCCGAAGCAGATTTTATCTATTCCGATGAAGACAAGGTGGATGAGAAAAACTTTCATCAAGATCCTTTCTTTAAGCCAGATTGGTGTCCCGACTCATTTCTGGGGCGAATGTATACCTGTCATTTAGGAGTTTATCGGCGATCGCTTGTTAGCAAAGTTGGTAACTTTCGGGTTGGTTTTGAAGGCAGCCAAGATTATGATTTGGTGCTGCGAATTACGGAAAAAACTAATAATATCTTTCATATCCCGACGATTCTCTATCATTGGCGGATTCATAATCTATCTACTGCGGCGGCGGCAGACGCTAAACCCTATGCTATTAATGCTGCCCAGAAAGCTTTAACCGAGGCGATTGAACGCAGAGGAGAACCAGGAAAAGTAATTCCTCAAGCAAATTTTCCAGGAGTATATACAATTCGCTATCAAATTAAAGAACATAAGCTAGTTAGTATTATTATTCCCACTAAAGACTTAGCTGATACCCTAGATATCTGTTTAAAATCGATCTTTGCTAAAACTATTTATCCTAACTATGAAGTAATTGTGATCGATAACGGTAGCGTCGAAGCCAAAACCAAGCAATGCTTTGCCTTTTGGCAACAACAGCAGCCTAAACGTTTTAAATGTTATTCCTATGATGTGCCGTTTAATTATTCGCGAATTAATAATTATGCAGTAGAAAAGGCAGAGGGAGATTATCTATTATTTTTAAATAATGATACCGAAGTTATTAATTCAGACTGGCTAGAGGCAATGGTAGAACAGGCTCAAAGACCATCCATTGGTGCTGTAGGTGCTTTATTACTTTATCCTGATGACACCATACAACACGCAGGAGTAGTTCTGGGTATTGGTGGTGTTGCAGGACATAGCCATAAACATTTACCTGTTTCTCAGCCTGGATATATTTCTCAAGCGGTATCTACCAATAATTATTCGGCGGTTACAGCAGCGTGTTTAATGTGTCGGCGAGAGGTATTTGAGGAGATTGGGGGGTTTGAATCAGAACTGGCGATCGCTTTCAATGATATTGATTTCTGTCTCAAAATTATTAGTCGTGGCTACCGTAATATCTATCTCCCTCACGTAGTTTTATATCACTATGAATCTAAAAGTCGGGGCTATGAGAATACTCCTGCTAAACAAGCCCGCTTTGCCCAGGAAGTTAATTATATGAGGCAAAAATGGCACGAAATTTGCGATCGCGATCCTTGCTATAACCCCAACTTAACTAAGAGCCATGAAGATTATCGCCTGAATGTTTAATTAAGACTGTCCTTGGTTAATTGTAAGTTTTAGTTTGGATTTTAATTTTAATTTTAATGATCAGAAATATCACACTAGCAGAACAAGTAGTTTTAATCACAGGTGCTTCTAGTGGTATTGGTGCAGCATTAGCCGAAATTTTAGCTAATAAACATTCTGGTATTCGCTTAGTTTTAGCATCCCGTAATCAATCTCAATTAGAAGCTGTAGCAACTAAATGTCGTGACCATAATGCAGAGGTTTTAGTAATTCCCACCGACTTATCACAACTAGAACAGGTTCAGTCTTTGACCCAACAAGCCATTAAACATTATGGACAAGTTGATGTTTTAGTAAACAATGCAGGTTATGGGCAAATGGGGCCTATTGAACTGATTCCCCCGACAGCAGCTATGGAACAGCTAGCAGTTAATTTTCATGCACCTTTGGTTTTAACTCAAGCTCTAATTCCTGTAATGCGATCGCAAGGAGGCGGTAAAATTATCAATGTTAGTTCCCTTGGAGGCAGAATTCCCTTCCCCACAGCAGGTATGTATAGCTGTTCCAAGTTTGCTCTAGAAGCCCTGAGTGATGTGCTGCGGATGGAACTCAAAGCGTTTAAGATTCAAGTTAGCGTTATTGAACCAGGACCAGTTATTACAGATTTTTTTCGGGTAGCTTGGCAAAAAGTGCAGGAAACTATCCCTAACTACCACCAAACTCCCTACGCACCAATTTTCAAAAACATTGAAGCCATTGATGCCCAACTAGATTTACTGGGCTGGAGTGCAAATAAAACGGCAAAAGCGATCGCTAAAGTGATCGCCAAGCCTCACCCCAAACCCCGCTATATATTAGCTACAGGAGGAAATAGCCTAATGTTTATCATGAACAAAATCTTACCCATTTGGGCAAGAGACGAATTCTGGAAACGCTTTTACGGCATCCATAAGATTGAGTATTCGATTGAAAAGCAACAAGAGATAAAAGTTGGGTAAGTAGGGGAAGCCTCTATTACTTTTTCCTCATCCCTCATCCCTCATCCCTCATCCTTCAAATCTACTCCCATTCAATTGTTCCAGGGGGCTTAGAAGTAATGTCGTAAACTACGCGATTGACTCCTTTAACCTCATTCACAATTCGATTAGAAATAATCTCCAACATATCGTAGGGAACTCTTGCCCAATCAGCTGTCATTCCGTCTTCACTAGTTATAAAGCGCAACACGATGGGATGAGCGTAAGTACGTTTGTCTCCCATAACCCCAACGCTACGAATTGGTAGCAACACAGCAAAAGCTTGCCAGTAGTCGTGGTACATACCCTGCTTACTAATTTCATCACGGACAATAAAATCAGCATCTCTTAAAATGTTTAATCTTGCGGCGGTAACTTCTCCGACAATGCGAATGGCCAAACCAGGGCCAGGAAAAGGATGACGACGGACAATTTCTTCAGGCAAACCAATAGCACGGGCTACATTACGTACCTCATCCTTAAATAGCTTTCGTAGAGGTTCAACTAATTTAAAACGCAAATCTTTCGGTAACCCACCCACATTATGATGGCTTTTGATTTTGACTGCTACCCTCTCTCCTGTTTTGGGGTCAACATTACTATCAGCAGATTCAATTACATCGGGATAGAGAGTTCCTTGAGCAAGATAGTCAAAAGGCCCTAGTTTCTTCGATTCTTCTTCAAAGACTTTAATAAACTCGTGTCCAATACGACGACGTTTGAGTTCAGGATCGCTTACTCCCTCTACTTGTTTCAAAAAGCGATCGCGAGCCATGACATATTCTACGGGAATATGAAACTTATTCTTAAAAATTTCTACCAGTCTTTCTGGTTCACCCTTACGCATGAAACCTTGATCGATGAACATACAGGTCAGCTGGCTGCCAATTGCCCGATGTAATAGAAAAGCTAAGGTAGAAGAATCTACTCCCCCAGAAAGAGCTAATAAAACCCGTTTATTGCCAACTTTTGCCTTAATTTCGCGAATTGACTCTTGAACAAAGGCTTCTGTTGTCCATGTTGGTTCGCATTCGCAGACATGATAAACAAAGTTACGAATTAGAGCAATTCCCCCTTCAGAATGTACTACTTCAGGATGAAATTGAACTCCAAATAATTTTTTCTCAGGATTAGAAATGGCAGCACAAGGTGTATTTTTGGTGTATCCTAAAACCGAAAATCCTTCAGGTAGTTTGGTACAGGAGTCTCCATGACTCATCCACATTGTCGATCCATGTTCGACATTAGTTAATAAGTCTGTCGGATCTTCAATAAATAGTTGCGCTTTACCGTATTCTCCTAACTTAACTTTCTCAACTGTTCCTCCCAGTTGCTTGACCATTAGCTGCATTCCGTAGCAAACACCTAATACTGGAATACCTAAATTCCAAATTTCCGGATCGCACTTGGGGGCGTTGTCATCATATACAGAGTTAGGTCCACCAGAGAGAATTATTCCTTGGGGATTTATTTCACGAAGCTTTTCAGCACTAGTTCGATAAGACAAAACTTCTGAATATACCTGAGTTTCTCGAATTCTACGAGCAATTAACTCAGAGTATTGAGAACCAAAATCGATGATAATGATCGTTTGGCGGTTGGTGTTATTAACTAAAGACTTAGGGGTTAAAGTCTCGTTGCTAGGGGCGATTGATTCTGTCTGAATAGTCACTATACTCTAGAAAGTCTGTGTATGTAATTAAGTAACAAAATGTGAAGAAGTTTTGGCTTTTATACCAACTTTGTAGCTGACGGGTTAAGATTCTGTTGAGCTATACCCTCTTGGTAGAGGACGTTATAAATATTCTTAATACACTAGCATAAGTTAGATAGTAAAAGAAGAGCATTCTGGCTTTTTTTGATTATTTTGCGGCGGCGATCAAATAATACAGAGCCGATACATAATTTTTTTTCGGTATATTTGCAAATGTATTCTTGGGCTTTGGAGTCGATCGCCTGGGTAAGATCTTGATAAATCAGATCAACCCAGCTAAAATTATTTTGATTTTTGTCTTGATTTTCTAGATCTAACTCCCGCAGTAGACTCAAAGCAGATTCAGTTGTCGAACAATTAAAAATTTTACTAAGTTGAGATCTTGGTAAACCAAGTTGGGCAGAGTATGCAGTCAATATTTCTAGTCTGCCATCGGCAAGATGATTATGAGTATGAAAAATGCCCCCAGCTAATTTAATTAACTTGCCATGATAGCCAAATAGCAAAATTGATTTTACTTCGGATAACCCTGCGGTAACTAGCATTGAACCCAACCAGTTAGCAGTTTTGATGATTCTTTGAGGATCGATGCCTGATTTTTGTGCTAAATCGATACCATTTTCCCCGATACAAAATACCAAAGAATCAAATAGGGCAGCTTTTTCTTTGATTTGGGATTGATATGCTTCTAGTTGACTTGGCGCAACCAGTGGTTGAACAATTCCTGTTGTTCCTAATAAAGATAGTCCTTCAACTACACCAAAAGCCTCATTGGAAGTTCGTTGAGCCAGTCTTTTTCCCTCAGGCAAAATAATAGTTACTACAATGCTTTCATCGGGATACAGCAAGGGTATTAAGTTTTCTGTGATTAATTCCTGAGCATAACTATAAATTGCCGCCTTATTTTGCTCTTCAATCTGGCGACCAATTCCTTCCCCTCCCCTAATTGTAATCTGCTGGGCTGAGGAAGCATGACTAAGATTTACCTTTGCCCAAACAGGGGTATTGCGAGTTAAATCTAGATGATTTCCAGGATCACTACGAGTAATGGCGATCGCTGAATCATGGTCAATGTTTGCCACTTGTTCCACAGTAATATTTACTACTTGGGAGGGTTTGATTAAATTTACTGTGACAGTATCCTGAGTTAGATCCTGATGGAGATGACGTAACGCGGCGATCGCACTAGCACAGGCAAAAACAGGTAAAGTATATCCAGTGGGCATGATCAAATTATTCTGGCTCAATCTCAAATTGTACAACTTGATTCCGTCCTCGTTCCTTTGCCTGATATAAACCTTGATCGGCAGCAGCGACTAAACCATATACTTCAGTGTCTTTGATAGGAATACAACTAGCTACCCCCAGCGAAAGAGTAATGTAGAGATCTACAGGAGAATTAATGTGGGGAATTTTGATAGCTTCAACCTGCAAGCGTATTTGCTGTGCCAAATATTTTGCTCCTTCCACATTGGTATTTGGTAGGACAACGGCAAACTCTTCGCCGCCATAACGAGCTACCAAATCCGCAGGACGTTTAATTGCCTTACTAATTGCCTGAGCAACTTTTCTCAGACAGCGATCGCCCGCTTGATGACCATAGGTATCATTATATAGTTTAAAGTGATCTACATCACAAAGAATCAAAGATAAAGGATTTTTTTCTCTGGTCAATCTTTTCCATTCTGTAGCCAAATACTGATCAAATTTACGACGATTGGCGATTTTGGTTAAGCTATCAATAACTGCTAGCTCTTCGAGGTTTTTATTCGCCTGTTCTAATTGTTGATATAATTCTGATTGCTTAATCGCAATTCCTAACTGTATTGCTACACGTTTTAAAAGTTTAATTTCCTCTAGTTGCCAATATCTTGGAGGACAATTCTGCTCAACACATAGCAAACCCCAAAGTTTGCCTTGGGAAATAATTGGCACTAACAACATTAAACAAGCTGAAGTTGCCGACTCGAAATCACTGTCGCTAATTGCATTAGTCTCTAAAGTATTGTTCTGGGTAATAATTTCTCCTTGAGATAGCCGTTCAAAATTTCGTACCAATTCTTCTTCTGTTGGTAGTCGTTTAGCTCCAGATATCTCGCAACTTGAACAGGAATTAACTAATCCAGACTCAAAAGATAGAGTCAATCGGCGATCCTCAACAATTTTAGTGATAAATATCTTGTCTGCCAATAAAAACTGATTAACTTCTTCGACGGCAGTTTGGAGAATGACATCAAGCTCTAGAGAGCTATGAATATTTTGAGTGATTTCTGCCAAGATACGGTCAGTTTGCGCTTGCTGAATTACCTGTTGTTCAATCTTTTTACGCTGAGTAATATCTAAACAAGAACAAAGTAAGCCAGCAAACTCACCTTTAGAGTTATGTCGGCGCACAGCAGTATTCAACATCGTGCGGTAGGTATCATCAAAACGTCTTAAGCGATACTCGATTTGAAATCCCTGACATTTTTTGAGAGCAGACTGATAAGCTTCATTACATTGAGCCAGATCTTTTGGATGAATACGATCTCTCCAATTTTCTTTTAAGCCTGTAGCTAGGGTTTGACCAGAGAAACTCAGCCAAGCTTGATTTAAAAAGGTGTAATTTTCTTGAGTATCTGTCATCCACATCAAAGCTGATGTCGTATCTACTACTGTTTTAAATAATTCCTGGGTATCTTGAAGTTGAGACTGTAGTTGAAGGTTAGTTTGCTGGACTTGTTGTAACTTTTCTCTAACCTTTTTTTGCTCTAAAACATAATAAATTGATTTTTCTAGTAAGACTGTAGATACTTTATCTTTGATCAAATAATCTTGAATTGCCCATTTTTCTAAAGTATTAGCGTTTCCTGAACGAAGTTCAATCGCTAAAATATTTTTTTGAATAACCGTTTTTTCCGCATCATTTGCCGTTAAAAATATGATTGGTATTTTCGGTGTAATTGCGTAGATTTTTTCTGGAATATTTAAATTATTGATACTAGCTAAATTTAGATTTACTAGAGCAATATCGGAGTTGCTTTGTTGTAAGTAGTTTAATCCATCTTCTAGCTGTTGTGGTTTAATAAATTCAAACTTTTGAAAATTTATCTCCCTTAGAAAATGCTCAATTGATTCACAATTATTTTGATTTTCCTCTAGTAATATAACTGTAATAATCGAACTAATGGTTTGCACAACTGTCTTCAATAATTTAGTTGAGTATTTATTATACTCATCTTCTATTTTTATCTATTTTTAGCTACAAAACATTAAATAATGCACTTTTAAGGATTGTCTAGGAATGTTGAGCAAAATATTATTTCAGATCTAAGAAATCAATAACAAATATGCTTTTAGATTTCTTTGGTTCTTGGCTTTATACTTATAGGACTTACGCATTGACAAAAAACTAACACTATGGGATTAAGCAACACGGATAGTTGAAAGATTACTGAGAATATATTCACGGATAACGAGAGTAAACAAGTTTCTCTGT
>JAAUYG010031640.1_pt1 | contig 28344 bp, 30 predicted proteins | sample 7278091 | NCBI WGS metagenome assembly JAAUYG01 (sample SAMN14350201, study PRJNA611818) | marine sediment metagenome | isolation source: surface marine sediment (0.6m) | place: French Polynesia: Moorea | collected 2018-08 | reverse complement strand
ATTAATTTATATAAAATTAAAAAAATAAATAATTTTTAATCAGTGTTTTTTAAAAACAAACCCCCACTGTACATTGTACCCCCCCCCCCCCCCCCCCCCCTAGGGAGCAATGGGTCCCCGCGGCCCTCCTGGCCCTCAGGGAACTAATGCCAACCTGGAGTTCTGCCGCTACAGCCATCTACTAAAGGCCGGATCCCTGCAACAGGACAACACCACGACAGACTGGATCCCGGCTGAACTGCAACGAGTCAGGGTAGGCTGGGGAATGCTAATATTATTGAACACGATCTGGATGATATAGGACAATAAATCTATCTCTAAATGTCCAAAATGGCCGTAATGTCAACGATGATTGGGAAAATAGTTTTGAATTTGAAAGTCTCCTATGTACGCATCTATGTGATAGTGTAGTTTCCTGAACGTGTAGTTAACTGAATGTGTAGTTAACTGAAATGTTAAAATAATAATAAAATAAAACAATTAAAGGTGTTAAGCAGCCGTTATGTACATGAGTATCTATTATATACATAGATGTGTATACTTACACTACACACAAAAAAATCAAGGATATTTTGAAATTTTCTACATATTTTGTGCAGTTTCGTGAATTGGCCTTAATTTTAGTGTTTAAATCCAGTTACTGACAAATATCCTTAATTTTTTGTGTAGTATGTATCCATACACCTGTATATATTTATGAATGAGTATATGGATTTGATGATGTTCATAATTTAAATGGCGAATTAAAATAGCAGATTAAAGTGCTGTATCTTGCCCGTCCTGATATTAACCCCAAGGGAGGGACCCAGAGTTGCTTGTTGCAGTACTGACCCTGATGATATTGTCTTTCCTCCCCAGGGTTGGGTGATCACTGGGGTGGAGTGTGCCACGGTGGGGGGTGCCAGCGCCTTCCTGCAGTACCGTCCGCACCCCAGACACCTCACTGTGTACCAATATAGCTGTCAGTGTCAAGGTATAGCCTCGGACAGCGAGTACCTCACTCAGAGGATATGCCAGATGCATCTCTGGGAGTGTCCAAAGTACTGACCTGGCAATTGGCGTTTCACAAGATATGGTTCTCGGGGACATAACGCTTTCATTCAGCGTTCGTAGCCGACATTTCTGTATCCATGGTTTATTTTAGCAGAAAAGTTTACCCCAGCATCATTGTTAAGCTGATTAAAGCTACATGTATATAAATAGCCAGATAGCACTCGCACATACATGTGCATTATAGGCCACGTATACTACAAGCTGGTGGGTCACCATGTGAAGGTATTAGCGGTGTTTAATATTGAACTAATATTACTGCCATTCATCAAGTATTATTGTTGTGAATTGTTTGCGATTTGTAGGCAACATATTACCTATTCAGGGTTTTTCTGTATACTACATGTGAGCAAGTTACTTTTGATCGCGTACGTGTATCTCAGCTATAAAATATTTTTTATTACTGGTGTAATGTGTGTGGTACATAAAGTAATTCACTTATATTGCAGGTGGTAATGTTTAATCACTAACCAGAAGTGTGTTAGCTATATGATAGCTGTTGTAAAACGAGGAAATCCCAAAACGGAAATTAAGTGTTTGACATTGAGTTCTTGATTTATGTTACTAATTTAATATATCATGGCTGAGTTTATACAAGATTGGACCTAATATGTATATATCTGGTATATAAGCTGGCATACATGCATGTATGCTGCATGGGCTAACACTGCGAGCTAGCACTATTGATATCCCCTTTGTCTATGTATTTGCACAATGTGTGTTTGACACGGTCCACTTATTGCGTGCCATTGTACTTTCAGACTCTAGGGGGAAATGTCCAAACAGACTTAAGTAAGAGGTAAATAGCGCGAACATGCGTGCAACACGCAATTGCAGACGTTTAACAGTATTAACTACTTGGGGGTTGTTTGGGGGAAATGTCTCGTACACACTAATATCATAATGGACACGGATGTACTGCAGTAATACTGGTAGTAAAAGTAACTACTTCGTCTATACTTGCTGAAAGATATGGAGAGAGAGAGAGAGAGTGAGAAGACTCTGTGAGAAGACAGAGAGAGAGAGAGAGAGAGAGAGAGAGAGAGAGAGAGAAAGAGGAGAGAGAGAGAGGTGAGAGTTGAAATATATTATTTAATCGTACCATATAGTGCTTTGCCATGCCTGCTTACTATTTGGTTCCGTGATAAATCTCGGCAGCTGCTATATAACTAACACAAGAACTATGCATTTGCTCAAGATGTTTTCCCTTTTATTCTCATTGTATCTTGTCATATTCCTGCATCCATCATGGCCATTATGGATGCATGTCAATATGACGTCATATGATCGTTTGAAAATAACGAGCGGGGTTTGTAAAAACTGTACATTTCGTTTCATCCTTTTGCACAGGAAAGGTTTTTACTTGCTCACTTGTTGCATCCTTTTTACACAGTAAAACGAGATAATAAATAGATCACAGTATCACTTCGTGTTACTACACTTTCTGATATCCGAGAAGTGGTACGCAACTATTAACACAAACGATTTCTAGAAGACGTAAATCGGAGAAAAAAACAAGACAGACAGTACAAAAGAAATGTCTTCCGATTGGTCCATTTAAGGCGGCGTCCTCTAGTATCTCTCAGATGTACCAGGTGGATATAACAGTCCAAGCTAGTAACATAATTGCGTTGAGTCTATCCACGACCCAGACTACAATCTATAGCAAATATACACAGCAGAAAGGATCGTATGATACATGCCTCGCGTCCTTTGTACAGGGGGACACATGGAAAGTGTCCCTTCGGTAGAACAGTGAATAGTAAACCACTAAAACGTAAGCAGTGAGCGATAAACAGGTGGATTAAGATCAAGCTACGGACAGGACAGGATAAGGAACTATGACGTTGTGATCTGTTTACTATTTCTGCTAAAATTCCATATAATTAAATACATAACTGCTGACATTACGGAAAAGAACAAATAATATACAAAACATCAACAGCTTGCCAACTGTTACCAAGTAGTGGTAAGACATATCTCCAGATAAATTAAAAAGTATTCAATAAATGAATGCAATATATTCAGAAATAAGCTTAATAAATAGTTCACTATATTAAACCGCTACACCGAATCTTTCAACCAGTTTCGACCAGCGTCATACACAAATATTACACAATGCACCGAACATGAACGACAAAGTCTAGACCCCGCATGGCTTCGTGGAATTTTCATTTCTGTGTTTGTATATGTCTTAGCTTCTTTTTTCGTTGACAACCTTTATTTCCAACGCAAGTCTGGCATCTGTAGTACTGTTGTTCAAGATGGAAAGTGATATCTCAGCGTAATGATGGAGAACAGTTGTGGCAGTATTTGTTTTTATTGCTGCCGCCATATTTAGCACACCCAGAAATGCTAGCCGGCCGCCAGCTTGCCTGGGCCACTGCTGCTGCCGCCGCCCCCAACCCTGTCTGTCTGGCTTGCCTGCAGCATTCCACTCAGCACATACCTTAAGGAGCGGCTGGGGTCGGCTGCCTGCCTCTCCCCTCCACCCCCCGGTTTCTAGGCAGCAGCGGCGGCAGCCAGAGCTACGGATCAGCCCAGGCCAGGCCAAAAATAGAAGCTCTCTCCCGCTGTCCAGAAATACTCTTCTCCGTTCCTCTCTGCCTGCAGCAGAATCCAGAACGCTTCCTTGCTTGATGACGTCACACCCTCAGCTGCACACCACATCATGCCGCCGGTGTTTGCGGCCTCTCTTTCCACTCCTCCCCCCGCTGCTACTGCTGTTGCTCTTGTTGCTGCTGTGGTAGTTGGTTCCTGACAGCGGAACTTGTGTGGGTGTGCACAAGCTGTATCGGTAGTTCCGGGTTCCAGAATCCACCACTATATCCGAGCTCTGGATTGCCACAATACGTATATCCCGGTCTGTAGATATTGCTCTAGCGCAGAGAGAGCTTCTTCTGGCCTCGTCATCTAGTATCGGCTGGCGATGCTAGCATCACAGTTTGAATGCATGAGTCCTTGGGCGCCATCCTGAGGCCATGTCGGGGTCCAGACGGCGTGAAACTAAACAGAATGTAAACAGGTGACACACAGAGCCAACACAGGACTAGCGAGATCTGAAAACAAGACAGAAAAGAAATCTGGTCACATGTCAGAAAACTAAATGTCTGATACACAAATACATATATTTGCCTCTGGCCTAGCTATAATACATTCCAGGTATATTCCTCACGAGGTATTACAGAAAATGAAATTAAAGGATATAATCAGCCTAACATTTCTGTTTACTTAATTGGGTGCGTCGCTTGGATTTATAGCTTCTTGTTGCGTAAAGTAGTTATATATTCTCACCCTACATCCAATCATTCACCCTGTTTCTTTATAGCCAATCGTGGCCATGTACATGTACATGAGGGCCATTTCCTGAATTTCTGGTGGGTAACATCTGATTGTTACCATTCTTAGACTGACTATATTACAAGTGACTCACCTCTCTATTCTGTGACTACTATTTGCTCTACTGTCTGGGTGACTCATCTCCCTCTATATCCTACTGACTACTCTATACTATGACTAGTACCCACTTACTGTCCTGCTGACCCACCTCTATATATTATTTTAATAACATGTCTCTCTGTACTCTAGCTACCGTGATCAAATCTACCAAATCTGTCTTGATTACCTTGGCGACGTAAGTCTCTCTGTATTATTACTACCCTAATGACTCACCTCTCTATGTCCTCTGATTACCCCGATGACTCACCTTTCTCTATACTCTGACTACCTGGTGACGTACCTTTATACTCTTACTACAATGATGACATATCTCTATACTCTGACTACCTGATGAGTACATTTATAATGTGACTATATTGGTGACCTGCCTCTATACTCTGACTAATGGTGACTTACAGGTACCTTTATAATCTGACTACATTGTGACTTACCTCTAATTCTCTGACTATAATGATGACTTACCTCTACAGTCTGACTACACTGGTGACGTAACTCTACTCTGACTACAATGATGACTTACCTCTATATTCTGACTACAATGATGACTTACCTCCATACTATGACTACATTGGTGACTTACATGTACCTCTATACTCTGACTGCCTGGTGACGTACCTCTATACTCTGACTACAATGATGACTTACCTCCATACTCTGACTACAATGATGACTTACCTCTATACTCTGGCTACAATGATGACTTACCTCTATACTCTGACTACAATGATGACTTACCTCTATACTCTGACTACCCTGGTGATTTCTCGGCTCACAGACATGGATCGGCCGCGGCCCTTGTATACAGTCATACTCTTCTCAGCCACGTCGGCTCTGTGTTCAGCTTCCTCCAGCATCTGCTGGCCCTTGCGGTACTTGTTCATGGTGATGGTTACTACCTCCTCCTGTAAACAACCAAGGCAGAAAGCACAGTGAGCCCACTTACCCATATATAGGGCTTTTCGATGCATGCATATTTTTATATATATTTAGCCTTCAATGTATGAAAATTGTACCACTTTACAATATGTCTCCGGGCAACAGGCCTGTCTCTATGGTCACAGCAATAATGTGGGTATCGTTACCAAGTGGTACACATTACCATGGTAACTGTGCCTGTATCCTAGCGGCATGAGCACAGTAGTTATGGTTACTGGTATACTGTGTTGCAGCCGTTATGGGATACTTACAGCCTCCTCCAGCTGTCGTTTGAGCTGTTTAAGCCTGGCGGTGAGGGAGTTGACCTGCTCTGTGAGCTCGATGACGAGACGCCTATCATCCTCAGCCTGTACCCTCAGCTCAGCCAGCATACGCTGCAGCTTCTTGTTCTCAGCGCTCAGGTCACGGTTACGGCGCTGCTCCAGCTCCAGCTCAGCCTCGACGTCGCGGAGCTACAAACAACAGACTATGGGATTAGACATTGCAGACGTAATACACACATAGAGACATTGTCGTTTTTGTGAAAGGAATACACTTTGGTCCAGCAAAACTGACAGTGTGAAGGTTTTTACAAATGCATTATCGTCATTCACAGGCTTTTATAGCAGCAACATTCTGAAGGAAGAGCCTTTATTTCTTAATCCTTGTTCTCTGATTCACGAATATTAACTTCTCTGTTGTTCCCTCGGGGTCCACCTTACCCTGGCCTGCAGTTTGGCCACCAAGCGCTTGCCCTCTTTCTGGGCGTACGCCTCAGCCTCCTCCAGACGGACGGTGATCTCACGGATCTCGACCTCCAGCTGCTTACGCAGGGACTCGGCGTTCTTGTAGTTGTCCTGTTCCTGGCGAAGCTCCTCAGTCAGGCGGTTCACCTGCGACACACAGGGGGCAACACTCATTACAGACACTGGGACAACACTCATTACAGACACTGCTTTAGAAGGATACAGAAATATTCAATTTTGCAACAAAGAACGAACTGATTTTACCGCCTTTTTTCTGCTCTTACTGCTTTGTATGCGAAGAGAAATTTTAAAACAACCCATTTTAGAGAGTATCGGAAGCTTACACACTGCTTAGATTTTCTTCCATCTTTGCATGAAATCTTTCGTGTTTAATGAACAAAACAATAAATAAAAGCATTTACTATCCTAAATTTTCAAGGATGTAGCTAATTTAATTTCTGAAAAACTTATACGCTGATGAGCATACCCAACCAGTACCCATTGATTTTTGTTATCTGCTTTGTTGTGGCCACATACTCGTGTCGGCGAATGCTCCATTGCTCTGACATGGAGCTTATCCTATCTTGCCCCTTACCTCGGATTGCAGGCGGTCGGCGCGGTCCTCGGCGGCACGGCGGCCGTTGAGGGCCTCGTCCAGGTCGCTGTGCATGGCAGCCAGGTCGGCCTCCAGACGGCGCTTGTCTCCGGTCAGGGCAGTGATGGTGATGTTGATCTCACTCAAGCGGCTGCTGGCGTCTCCCAGCTCGCCCTCGGCGTTCTTGCGAGCTCTCTCAGCCTGGAACGAAGAAGGTGGCATACAGGTCAGAAGCATTATACACAAGACAAACCCTAAACCTGTTGGAATTGTCTCCTAGGGTAACAGTGGCTCACCTCGAGGCCTAACCTATGACGCCAGGCTTGCGTACAGCAGAGAACTTACATAAGATAACTGCAGATAAACTGCCTCGACAAATGAGTACAGTGTATTCCCGGTTTGCTGTAATCTGGCTTTGCTGACTCCATTTACTCAGAGAATTGTCTATGTAGCATTCATATCTACATGTATATGGTATTGCATGCTTTCTGAATCATACTTGAGTATGCCTGAGGATAATTTGTCATTTAATCCCGACCTCCCATTCAGTGGCGGTGTGTTAACTTACAGCCTCCAGCAGAGATCGGAGATCCTCTAGCTCAGTGGACAGTGCGATACGTTTCCTCTCGAGGAGAGCGGCAGTGTTCCTGGCCTCCTCGCCAGAGCGGCGCTCGTCTTCCAGGGCGATCTCGAGCTCCTGTAAATCACAGCATACACTTGATATTAGGTCTAATGTACATTGATAATTAGACTGAAATAGGGCGATATATGTACAATAAATCTCATATAAACGATGAATACGATACCCCAAAGGGTTAACATAACCTACCACGGCCTGTCGGATGCTAAATCAATAAATCTCGAACCGAATCATTCAAGTACCAGCTTAGCAGTTCCCTTTACCAAGGTACCCCATCGTGACGTCACTCTTACCTTAACCTTGCCAGCCAATCCCTTGTTGTTTCTGGCCAGCTCACCATTGGCGCGGTTCAGGGTCTCAATCTGGATCTCATACTCGCGGATCTCAGCGTCGTACTTCTTCTTCAGACGGCTAAGCTCGCTCTTGTATTTGGTCTCGATCTCGATGATGGTGCGCTGGAGTTCGTCCAAGGCACGCTGGCCTCCCTTGCTGTAAATGAAATAAAGAATGGTCACAGTCATCGCGGGTGCATTAACAAGGGCATCCATCCAATTGGAAGTAACCTGTCTTACTAAAAAGTAACACATACCTGCTATTACAGAAAACGTTGGAAAACACATTTTCCAATGCAACGAAAACTATTACCCAAAAGACATTTTGTGAACTTCAAATCTCTGTTATGATTGGTTTGCCTGAATCGCGCGATATTGTTTCCAACGACCTTGACAGTTTCTGCCCGAAGCACTCACCGGATGTTCTCCAGTTCGTCGTCCTTCTCTCTCAGCCTGTTCTCCAACTCGCTCCTGAGAGCAGATAGGGCGTTGTTGGCGGCGTCCAGGCGGGCCTGGGCGTCACTGAGGGCGTCCCTGGTGTCAGCCAGGTCGGCGGCCAGGTTGTCCCTCTCGGCCTCCAGGGACACACGGATCGTGGTCAGGTCGTTCACCTGGCGGGTCAGGTCCTTGTTGTTGCCGTTGGCCTCGCGCAGAGCCTCTGGAAATAGCGAGAGACAATGACGGTTAACAGTTGACCAGTATTGGTGGACCGCCTCTTCCTTGTCATTGATACCTGAGTAGTTCATTGCTAGTAAACGTTTCCCTTAACACATCAAGGGTAATGATGGTCATATTGTAAACAAGGTACAGTGAAACCTGGGAATTAGGGACACCCAAGGGACTGCCTGAATTCTGAGGTGGTCTTATTTCTCAGGTCCATTTCTATGTAATGAATTGACCTAGGGACTGAAGTAGCTGTCCTTAATTCTCAGGTTGTCCCTATTTCTCAGGTGGTCTTAAAGACAGGTTTCACTGTACATACATATAAGTGGGCAGGTCTCAGTTGAGAGACTGCTCACTTCTAAGAAAAGTTGAGAGTATAACACCAGTGAGGTTTACTGAGTCATTTAAACTTAGGTTTGTGTTCGACTAGGCCGAGATCAAGATTCCAATGTTTATTATCTCTCTGTGGCATTTCAGCCTTATCGATTGCCTTACTATAGAGTCACTTTGCTCTTGTTACTGTTTCCCGGCTTACCCGAAAGCTGTCTGTTCTCTCTGGTGAGGGCGTCCAACTTGTCCTGCAGGTCGTTGAGCTGCTGCTTCAGTTTGGCATTCTCAGCCAGGAGGCGGCCGTTTTCTCCATTGGCGTTGTTCAAATCGATGGTGAGGGACTCCACTCGGCTGCTCAGGTCGCCGTTGGCACCCTCGGCACGCTTCAGCCTGCCGGCCAGGTCATTGGCCTGGGCAGAGGCCTGGAAGGGAGACGAGATACGGAGGTATTCCACGGCAATTCCGTAGCGTATCTTAAATGCTTGGTGGTATTGACGAGGTGGTTATTGCTTATTTACTGTTGACCATTTTGAGCCCAGGAGATTGATGTAAAAGTCCAAAGATTTGGGGATGGTGTGTGTGGTTTCTTAAGAGGCTCAAAATGGCCTGTACCAAATCATGTTGCATTAATACCTACGTAAATCAGGCCAAAGCAATATACTTATTAATTCCCCGTTAAACCAAATACATGCTGATATTTGACTTACCGTCTCGAGTTCGATGGTGACCTCTCTGAGCTCAGCAGTGAGCCTGTTCTTATCCTTCTCATACTTGTTGGCTCTGACTCTGTTCTGCTCAGCCAAGTCCTCCAGCTCAGCGATACGGGCGTTCAGCTTACGTCTGCGAAAAATGAGGTAGGTACACATAAAACCTATTTATGCCAAGCATGTGCCTCTGCCACTATTATGTTCAATACCGTACTCCCTACACGGAATCTGGTCGTAACTTTCCGGACATGTACTCGAGCCATCCTTATTTGAAACCTACACTAGAATCTTCTAGCAGCAACATATACTACTCACTCCCATTTGTTTTCTGAAACAGCGTTGCAAATTTCCATTCCATGCCCATACCCAGCATCATCAATTCCATATTCGGTCAGTGCCATTATAAGGATCGTCTTGATAAATCCTACTATTATTGCCATTGGTCTATTTCGTTGCCCGGTCAGTCTTTTAAAAGAAATTTAAGTCTTCTAATCAACTTTGCAGAAGGTCTTCTGCAGGCTTAAGATCAATTTGTAGTGCAGTGTTTTACAGAAGCAGGCCCCCTGTCACCTGAGCCACTTACTTGAGGTCCTCCATCTCCTCAATCCTGAGCACGACCTCCTTCTCGTACTTGCTCTTGAACGCACCGAGGTCACCCTGGGCCTTGCTGAGCTGGTTGCGGAGGCTGGCGTTAGCCTCGGCTTCCTCCTCTAGGCGGGCGTTCGCATTGTCGAAATCCATCTGGAGGTTATTCACCGTGATGGTCAGCTGGTTCCTCAACTGCAACAAAGAGGTAATCACAACGTCAGCAAGTTGGCCCGTGCTTAATATCACTATAACGTTACACTCTAAACTTCTTAAAGACAAGATCTTCCTGTATAATAAATGATTTTTTTCAGTTGGTTTGGATTTAACGTTAATCATATGCGTTGAATCTTGTACAACTCCACGATCTTGCTTTGGTGACCCCTCGGCTCATCCCTTACCCTAGTTTCCTCATCCAGCTTGCTCTTGGCATCGTCCAGGGCGGCCTGGAGCTGGGACTTGGCCTTGGACAGGGCGCCATTGCTGCCGTCCAGATCCTGGATCTGCCTCTGCAGCTCGAAGTTCTCCTGTGTGAGGCGAGCTTTCAGGTTGTTGAGGTCGTTGTTCTGGCGGGTGAGGTCATCCACCTGAGCCTTAAGTCTCCTCAGCTGATCCTCTAGGCCGTCGGCCTTGCTCTCGGCATGGGCCTGGAGGAAGAGGGGCACAGTGGTATTGATCAACATCGCAGGGTGACAGATCGATTTAGTTGTAAGAACCTCCAAGTTTAATGTTTGACATTGCCCTTGGTGTAAGAATTTAGTGGCTCACCTATAGCCTTTGGCTACCATTTTATAACTCTGTACAAATGTGTAACTATGATATCCACTGGTTATTTAGTTGTAACACGGCCCTGCTCTTATAATTCCCGAGACCAAGAAATACACGTATAATTAATTCAATTTAGACTACGTGCTATGAGTCAGACCAAACCCAATCTTACCCTGGCTTTGTTAGAGGCATCCAGCTGTGTTGAAACGTTGTCGATTTCGATGATAAGCGTTTGCTTTTCCTTCTCAGACCTGAAACATATGATTGTAACAATACAGTGAAACATTAAAGGCAAGATCACGGGAACATAAAATATTTTATCAAACAAGCCTGCATGTACCTTTCGTATATAGTATATTAGTTTCAAGAACACATACCAGAAGCATACTTCACTAATTAGGTATGGCCAATACAGTAGTTTTAAAGGTGACACACAATGTTATATTAATGGAATGGGAGCGCCCCATGCCCCATACCACCCTTTACAAAAAACGTTCCTTTCTCCTTTTATGCCAGTACTATACTCACTTTTGCTTGTTCCTGTTGAGGTGTTCGAGCTGGTCAGCCAAGTCGTTGAGGGCCTCCTGGTGTCTCTTGCGGAGGCTGGCCTCAGCGGACTCCTGCTGCACAGTCAGCAGCTCCAGATCTTTCTTCAACTTGATGATCTCCTGCTCCCGACGGCGGGCGATCTCACTCTGCAAGGGAGGGGGGGGTCAGGATAGGCTAAGACTCCCAACGACTGGCTAATGCTATAGATTACCACTATTAATTTTGCCAGTTTCTGTACTGTATGTTACTGCATTCCTTTCGGTAACCGCCGTGTATTTTACAACTAATTATTACTAGTAGATCTATGAATTGAAAAAAAAAAACTGAACAAACAAAAGCATAATTGACAATTACTGTTTCTTGCTAATAATTTAATACATGTACACCGTTTCAAGCCTAATGGTTATTCGATATGCTGTACCACAACTGAAAGAACATTTTTAAATGAGCCTGTGAGTGGGGGGGATGTCTGTCTTTGTGTAGCACAAACCTGGGCGGAGGTGAGACCATCAGCCTCCTCCAACCTCTCGTTTATGGAATCGAACTGGAAGGACAGCTCCGACAGCTCCTTCTCCGCCTACAGAACAGAAACAGCAGATACGGTAAGGTCAGAAATAAACTACGACAGTCCAGTAAACCTACTATCACCTAGTCATGTGTTTCTAAACCTAACGTATCACCTAGTCATGTGTTTCTAATATTTACATTGTACTGGTATTTATATTATTTATGTAGACGTTATACCATGTAAGGTACAAGTTCTCGAGGTTACTGGAGTTTTTATTTCAGGCACTTTATGTAATTATCTGCTACTTTATAGTTTCATTATATCATACTGTTGTTTTTTAACTGCATTATAATGCTAAATTATAGCTATACATGTGTACATTTTAATAATTTTATTTTGTAAAGCGCCTTAGAGCATGCTGTGCATGATTAGGAGCGCTATATAAATTCCGGTATTATTATTATTATTACTAGGAACAAAAACCATCAAGGTCATCAGTTAACACTGGTGTAAAGGTTGAATGGTAACTCATCACATATTATAGATACATTAGATAGACAATTCTTAGATGCTCTCCAAATATATTACCCACACAGTGTAATTATTGTCCTGGCGATTTTTTCTCCTATCATATCTTATAGGCAGTTTATAATTGCGTTCATGCCTCAGGTTCAAATAGTTCCAGCATTCTTACTGCTACCAACAAAGGATCAGAAAGCTGGGGTTGCTTCTTTCCGACACGTCTGTCAGTATATATGTCCACTACTTACCCTCATACGTGCTTCACGCTCGGCGTCCAGGGCATCCTCGAGCTCACGGATACGGGCCTGGAGAGTGAACGTAAACAACAAGTTAGAACAGAATAGAAGTGGCTACCTGTAACACTCACAATAATATAACAGGGTTGGAGTTCTCGAAAACACTTAAGTCTAAGTTTTGACTGAAGTCAGATTGGTGACTTAAGTCAGAACTTAGAGGGAAGTACTTTCTAGAGCTCCAAGACAGTGTTCCCCAGGCACCCCAGGTTTTGCCTTGGTTCTGGAACCAGGGCGTCATATATATGCAAATGTAAATGAGAATTTACGATGTTTATGTAAATGGTTTCTTGGACTACACGAGGCATCCGTATTGCTAAAGTTCACAAATGTCTTTGTACACAAAGCCACAAACCGTAACTAGTTCACACCTAGAGGGCTGGACTCACTGATCTGACCACCATCGGCATAGCGTTTGGCAAAAACGAATACTAAATAATCGTACTTTGAAGTGTCCGTCTTATGCTGTGTGAATCTACAACGTTGGTTCGATTGTCAGTTACATTGTTTATAGTGAATAAATGCCAAGTTCAGCACTTTGCATCCCTCACAGTGGCATACATGTAAAAGATTGTTTTTATGTCCAGTGCCTTCTGCTTACACTGTCTATCAGAGACCGGTCTATAGGCAGGATTAGCAGTACTTTCTATTTCTAAAATTTAAGTTGAAGTTCTGAGGTTTGACGAAAAGGGGGATATATATTTATATATAGCTGGAAAATGATATTTCAAATACGCCTTAAATACATATTGGTAGATGTCACGCATATAAATTGTACTCAGACTACGATATACGGTACCTGGTACAGTAATCCCTCGCAAATAATGTTGCCACCATATAATTTTGTGTTTTACTCAGACCTAATCAAATTACAAGAATACCATTTATTTTGTTCTACATCAACAACGTTTTTCATTTTTCGTTACTTTAAAGTAAGTTATTTAATGCTTGCTCAATTTATCAATTTGACCGAGAGGAAGGGAAATAAATGAAACACGAATTTGAACACATATTTTAAGATTGTTTTACTTTTTGGAATGATAATCCGCGGACACTGGAGGGGGCGTGACTGTATCACTTTTAGATAGAAAGGGATAGTCATTATTTAGAGAATAATTCTGGATGAATGAATGAATGAATGAATGAATGAATGAATGAATGAATGAATGAATGAATGAATGAATGAATGAATGAATGAATGAATGAATGAATGAATTGATGGATGGATGGATGAAAGAATGGATGAGGACAAAATTATAAATGCCCCTTTCATTCCTCACATAGCCCTGGAAGTACGAAATGTAATCAATCTTTAAGTGTCTGATGGGATGCATTTATAACCAGGCCAAGGCATCGCTCAAGCCGCCTACGGAACCTAAGTCTATGGTGCGCATTCCTGTTGTTTGGCACACGCTGTTATTTGCCCTTCACAAAAGGTCGTTTCCATGCCAAAAACTCGGCATGCCCGTTCCATCTCTTGCTTTCCCACAACTACCCCCCCGCCCCTGCTTTTCTCAGACTTGATCTCGACTTTATAGCAGCAGCTCTGGGTCTGAGGAAAATCTCGCTCCTTGCTCAGTAACCTCTTGTTACGAAAGGTATGCGCTGTAGTTGGCCAGAGAGAGGCTTTTTGCTCAGCTAGTCTCACTATATATCACACAATAATATTGGAGAGAGAGAGAGAGAGAGAGAGAGAGAGAGAGAGAGAGAGAGAGAGAGAGAGAGAGAGAGAGAGAGAGTCCTGTTCCAAGAAGTTATCGGACTGTAGTCTGGGTCCTGCTTCACTACAGCCACAAACCACCGAGATACTGGGATCAATAACTCCAGTCGGGCCCCAGTACAGACAGAGTTGATCCCTACAGACGCCTGCCTGCCGTTTGGACGATGTGAGATGGAGGTATTGCTTATTTCCGTAATTATTTCCTGTCCGTCTGTATGTGTGTATATTTACGGAGACGGCAGTCGACTATCTCCAGACCGCAGTAACTCCTGATTCACTGTATCGTCTGGCACACACACTGCTGCCTTCAACACCCCACCCCACCCCACCCCTTACCACCACAGCTACGATGAGTGATTCTGGAAGCATCTGCCTCCCCATAGGCATGTTCGGCATTCCCTAATCCCAGGAGTAAATAACGGCAAGGCAATTTCCAGGAAGAACAAATATGTGCAAAAGCTCTATCTCCCCTGGCAAGCGGGGATTAATCTAACCTTACCCACTCACCCGCCCACATTGTTTCACACTTGTAGACTTGTTCTTGTTGGTAATCGTGTAAAAATTCAGGTTCCTTTAGTGTTAGACACAGATGCAAAATTACATCATACTGATATAATCAAGAAAATCGCGTAAAAATAGTGTTCGATTTTCAAAATAAAGAGAGTCCCTTTAACAGCCATTGGATGTTTAGCACAACGTTTTAATTTTCTCCAATTTAGCATTTATTTTACAAAGAAATGTTGCCATGATCAAAGCCTGGTTGCTAAAAATAATAACTCATCGCCCTGACCACAGGGCATATCTCGTTCCCCAGACTAGTCCAACCTTTCCCGCATCTTTATTTTTTTTACATACTGCTATTGCATATACTCGTTGAATTGCCATACGGTGATAAACCATTAAGAGCCAAGGAAGTATATGTGTAGGTGTTTGAAAGAATTGTCAATAAACTGTGCCTCTAGCTAATTTCACATATTAATGGCAACAATTGCTAAGTCTAAAAAAATACTAATGTAAGTTGCCAACTGTTACCAATACTCTAGTCTGAGGGAGGTACTGTACATCCCGATGAAGTCCCTAGTTTTATCTGACCTTACCCCCACCCACTGTCCATTAAGCCGACCTTGAGGCTTGTTTCACAGCCCTCTGGCGGTACTTGTACACTCGTGCGGGGAAGACATAGATCTCATCACTCTGGGAGCCTCTCACCACTCGAGCCATTCTCTCTCACAGAGAGAGAGAAGGAGAGAAAGGAAGGAAGGAAAGAAAGGAAGGAAAGAAAGAAAGAAAAAAGAAAACGGATGAGAGGAAGATAGAAAGAAAGATGAAAGAAAGCATGAAAGAAAGAAAGAAAGAAAACGGATGAGAGAAAGAAAGAAAGAAAGAAAGAAAGAAAGAAAGAAAGAAAGAAAGAAAGGAAGAACGAAAGAAAGAAAGAAAGAAAGAAAGAAGAAAGTATAGAAACAGAAGAGAGATTAACGTTGTGTTAAAGTGCAGGTTACTGATGTACAGAAATGCAGGGGGATAGATTGAAGACATGGTATCTATTAGCTATATGAGTTTGAGCTTACAGTTGGAATTTCTCTTTTCTCTTTTCAGTTTCCCAAAATAAAATCTCATCGTCGTACAAAAGATTCACTTCAAATGTTGTTAAATCTGGCGTTAAAGAAAAGTATGCCATTATTAAAAAATAAATAAATAATAAAAAAAAGAAAATAAATAAATAAAATGTTTACACGAACAAACGAGCGAATAGAATACATAATGTGAAGATACAGATGACGTGAAGGAATGGACCTTTAAGGAAGTTAAAATATACGTAAAGGAATGGCTTTAATATAAATACCAATCTACTGCAACGGGAAAGTCATTTTGAGAGTGAATAATAGAAAATTTAATTGACCACCCACAGGGAAATAATTTGACAGGGAGTAGAAAGGAAAATAATTTTGACAGGTAGTAAACAGAATATCTAATTGACAACCGAAAGGAAAATAATTTTAACAGGTAGTAAACAGAATATGTAATGAACCGCAAACAGAAACACAAGTATTTAACCTTAGCAACTTGAGAAATACTCTAAGCTAGAGGAAAACAAACAAAAAAACTAGTAATAATTCAACACTAATATTTGGAATACCCATTGTATTTATAAGCGGTTTCTGAGTTTATATGTGGTATGAATTCTCGAGTCTGTTTCACAATTTTACTATGAACTGACACAGCTTTCACCTTATGGTCGCAGTTAGAACTAAGATTTCGGCATTAAGATTTTTCTATTTTGTTTAACCGTCCTACGTAGTTCCTACGGTGGAGTACTCCTACAGTACATGTACTTTATTTTACTGTAAATGTCCAGCATAAAAATCGCATGAATTGTATACGTTTTAATGCATCACCGTCACCTAATTTGACGACTTATTTCCCTCTACTCTTTGTGCTAGTGCTGCCTTTTGTGCTTACAACAGCCGACGTTAAACCATGTTTCATTATCTGACCTTACAGTAGAGTATAAGTAAAGCAGTGTCCATGTCTTACCTCCATCCTGTTGGTGGTGACAGGCGACATTCCCCTGTAGACCTGGTAGTGGCGGATCTTGGTGATCCTGGCCTCTGGGTCGCCTCCCACATCCATGTCGTCGGACACGGTGGACCTGGAGGTAACGTTAGAGGAGTATGAGGTACGGCTGGAACGGGCTAGAGCCATGGTGACGACAGACTGGAGTAATTCCACTGATTATTAAACAAGGCTAAATCCCGAAAGTATATATGAGAGGAGATGACTAGAAAAGCCTGTGGGTCGGATTTTCTGTATTCCGTGAAGGCTGGGAATCCGTGGAGCCGAGATCCTGAACGAACGAACGCGAGCGAAGGAGGGCTGCCAGACCGCCGGATCCGATCCTGTGCTACCTCGGTCTCGGTTCCAGAGAGGTTCCGGCCTTTTAAACGGGGATCCAGAAGCGAGTATGGAGATGGGGTAGGGGGTTGGGGGGTGGGGGCGAGGGAACGGAAAGAGAGGCAATGCCAAGCTGCCGATAATCTGAATGGGAGGCCGGTTTGGCTGAGTAGCCGGCTGTTGGGGCTTTCTGGATCTGTAGATCCGGAAGAAGAAGATTCCACGGTGATCAATACTGATTGCAATTTTTAACATTACTGTGGGTTTGTCTCAGGAAGCCAGGCAGGAAAAGCTGCCTAGAAGACGATTTTTTAGAACAGGCACTCACGCACTGCCAGTCTGGTTGATGCCGCTTTATTTAGATGTCGATTTCTCTGGCTGACTTAACTACAGAATATTTTCTGTATTCAGGGGGGAAATAGGTAATATTTTATTTCGCTAGGTGTAAAGGTCAAACTTTTGTTATTAGTATAGGATAGTTAACCAAACCAAGAATTAGACACTCAAGTGATAGCCTCTCTCCTATTTGAACTACATGTTTGCTTACAGAAGATGTAATTTACATTTAAAAATTACAGAACAACCATTACAATTCTTACAATCCTTACAACCCTTACAGAATTTGCGTCGAATCAGGAAATGGGGGTTTCAAAAAGAAACACAAAAATATAACCAAATTATAGGGGTGTCGCACGTCAAATGGTGGGTGGTATATGAAAATTATTACGATTTATAGAAAAATTGCTTCCCTGACTTATATGACCGGTATTTGGGTTTGGCGTCCGGTGAGAAATATCGTGGGAGAGAGCACAGCACTCCATACTGGAGTAATAACTGGCTGGGAAAGTGAAATACAGGGCACATACTTTTGGAAGCAAACGGCAAATACACATACAATACTCCACCACACCACTCGGTCTTAAGACATGATGGAGGCACATCATAGAATCAACGGATATCGAAGAATCGTGGATAGGCTACATACTTCCATAAGGAGCAAGTGTTTGGAGAAATACAAAACATACATACTTTGATTTTCAATCATAGGAGCACATGGTTAATTCAGACAAAGGAATATGCGTTTACATGTACATCAATAATGTGGTACAATGACAAAATTGACAGGTGTAACATATCAACAGATACATGCTAAATACAAAGAGTCGCCTTTGCCTTCGATGTTGGGGACAAATATCGCTGTAATTATTTATGATTATTGGTGTTCTTATTGCTAAGTATGTTACTAAATGTCACACACACGTAACCATGAGACAGTGGATATCTTGTGGGGACATTCTACAAACGAATTGGTGGCAACAACATATGTATATATCCTATCTGTATATATCCTGACCGAGCTAATTGCTTCACAATTTCTCTGCTGCAAATCGGTTCGCGTTTACCCGACCCCCACCCCCACCCCACCCCACCCCTCGATGCAATCGTTTACGCGCTGCCAGGTGCGCCTCGGTAGCTGTTAGTAATTTAGGAGCGGCTGCTCCTTTTATGATGCAGATTTCTGTTTAACTAAAGAAATATGCCACGGCTTCCGACCAGTTTCTCCGGCCGTCTCCGTGAGTGGAGTCAGCAGACGGTAGACTGGAATACCTGTCGGCATAACACACACGGCGGCTGGAAGACGGATTGAACGGCAGAGACTGGCTGCTCGGTTCCCAACTACCTGGGACTTCAGGTGGTAAAGGAGGCAAGGGCAAAACTACTGGTACAAAAAGATGGTACCGCCATGGAAGGAACGGTAAGATTAACCGTCGAGATTCAATGGCAATGAAAAGCATATGGCGGTGCTTAATCCTAAGTTTAGGAGAGTAATAACATCACCAGTCGAGCCTGAAATATTGTATTTTATGCCTTTATTGTCGTCATTGTCATTCAGGCTATTTAATAATGAGGAATCGACTGCGGTGTTAACATTAAACTGTGTTAAGTTTTCGTTTCGTTTCGTTTCGTTTCGAAAATGGGTTCCTAACTCAGGTCGGAAGGTTGGTTTCTTCGGTAAAGTTCCAGTTTCCATGTTTCGTTCTTAGAAATAACCTCGGAGTTTAAGATAATAGGTGAAAATTCTATAAAGAGCTCCTACTCAGCCTTATCCCATACTTCAATAATCCCTCAGAAGTTTAAGGAAGTCCCGGCTTACTATATAGACTGGGTGGGCCCCACCCGCAATATCAACATGGCGGGAGGGGGGGGGGGGGAGGATGTTCTAAGAAGATACACGTGTCTTTACCGACCAGAGGAACCAGCCGTGCCGGCTTACCGCAGGCCTGCAAGGCTGGCCGGGAGTGTTTATTCTGACTCTAATACGGTTTATCCCCAGAAAAGAACTAAAAGAAACCTCAAAATAGCCCTAAGCAGCATTTCTCGACTTGGAGTTTTAATTCTCAAAGGCCATCATCGCCTAGTATAAACGGCTAGTGATTTGGTGGATATACATTTGTGGGTTGTGTGAATCTTGTTTGTTTTCGCCTATGGAAACAAACAAACATTTAAGAAGCTTGGTGACAATTACAGACACTGAAAATTGGCACAGGAGCGAGGTGAACGGGGAACGATTTGATATCACACCTATACTGTTTAACATTTTGGGGGAGTCCGACAGTACATGGCACGGATCATATATCACACTGAAGCGGTACGGTACACATCGCCAATATATCACACTAACATACTTACACACTACGTATATCCATGTTTTTTGGTTCGTGGGGGAAAATATGAACAACACCTGTTGATATATCTTATCGGTCTTGATACATGCAATCACGAAGGAGCATTGACCAAAGCTGTCTTTCTTCTATATATTTTAACGTTTTAAATCAATTCATAATGATTCTTGTCTGTCAGAGTTATAATAGGATAACTGTAACCAACTTCTATGCGATACTAGTAAGGATTAAAAACTTAATACAATAGTCCTTCGTAATTCTATAGGCCTGCACTTAAACAAATATGAACACACAGACAGTGGTTTTATTCGACACATCCATGCAAGTCAGAAGTCCGGAATCCACATTGAATTACTTTAAAGTATATGGAAGAAATAACTAGCATTGCACATGGTCAACTTTTTTTTCAGTTTCTGGTTTAAATGAAATCTAAGTAATGTTTTATTATAGCTAAGAGATAGTAAAGAATTGTCTGCAATACAGTAATCAAGAAATCGAACTCAGATGCTAAACAATCTACTTCTAACAACGATGCTTGCTGTGATTTCAAAGAAAACCAGAGATTTAGATTAACGAAGATAAATGGGAATCCGGATTTCTTGCTTTGTTTGTTTGTTTGTTTGTTTGTTTGTATACTTACACAGTGCTCCTGGAGAAGATAGAAAGAAGCAGAAGAAGAGATATGCATCAGTATTGCCGAAGCACATTTTGTTCCTACTACTACCACAGATGTTATTTTCTACTCAAGTAAAACTACAAAGTAGAACTACCTACATACAAAGCACTCACGTTGCACGAAATCCAAGTACTGCCTAAAAGACTCTTTCACAGAGAGGAAAGGGTGTTAACTTTAACAAAACTAAAGAAAATATTGGCTAAATAGCACACTTTCACAGAAATAAAAAAAAATGTTAACTGGAGAAAATATTTAAACCGCAAGCTTTCACAGAAAGAAACTATGTTAACTTTTAACAGAACTAACGAAAGTTTCGTTAGAAGATTCTGAATGAGGTCTAGCTTAAAGACGCCCATTCCTTCTTGCACTGCACGTTAGTAAAATAATTAGTACTAGTACATAGGGATGGATGTGACTTGCAGAAAATACTAGCGAGAAGCCAGTAATGTGTAACGATGGCCACATAAAGTTACTGTCAGTAACCTTACTTTAGGTATTTACTTCTATATCCGGTTTCTAGGAAGCAAGCATCTCGCAAAGGAGAAGCAAATGAATACGTGATGCTGGGATAATCATATTGCCTACAGCAAACTCTTGCAGCAAGTTAGGCTCACCATGGCAACCATAAGTGGCTGGGGGGGGGGGGGAGGGGGAGGGGGAATCAGGGTGCACACCTGCGCTAAGCTGCGAGCCTATCGACACCAATTTTGCTGCACAATTGTTCCCAGAAATTTTGTTGCCCAAAATTGAAGGAACACAATAGCTGGTAGCTGAAGAGAATAGTCATAATATATGACATTTTTGATTATACATCCCCATGCACAGATATTATTAATCCGTTAAGTTACTATAGCCTTCTGTGGTGTTCAAACTTCCCGGTTTAAACTTAGCGCTTGAAACTGCAAAGAACGTCCCCAGGGAAAACACTTTCTCATAACGCGATGGTCCACGGTTTCTCTCCTCTCGGTACATTTACCCTAAACCTTTTGTCAAAAGGGCGATGGTCTTGTGTATAAAGTAGCGTAAACTTATATCCACAAAATTACGTCAAACATTTTGGGCCAAGGGGCAGATTATAGTAAGCTAATGTGTAATGTTTCAATGTTCTCCTGTGCACATCATGTATACTGCTACTTAGTGATTATGATACATCACCAACTTTGAATAATTAAGGCTTATTTGCAACGTCGGGTGATTTTCCAGTTTTTCCTACCTATAATTTTCACTTGATGCGTTAATAAGTCCAGGTGGACATCAGATAAACGTCGAGCATTCAGCACAAGTGTATTAAAGGTATTTAATTGCAATTTAGTAAGGTCCCACGTACATGGGCCAAATTACCTATGGAAGATAATACACATATTATATACTAAGCGACGGATATTGCACATTAAGAGGGATATACCATTCTCAACTATGCCCTTACACATAATGAGGGATGACATGTAATTACTGCACCTAAAGATGTGCCGGATGCCATTTCTAATGGCCAATTCGGATGCCATAGTCTTGTATATTAGCGCTTTACTATATACCTTGTACCGGTATTTGGCACAGGTAGAACTTGATGTGCGTGGTGGAAACCACAGGCACACTTTGCCCACAGACGGCGAGGGTGGACACCAGTGTTAATCAGTGTTGCCTGCCTAGTGACCTGTCACCTACCAACGACTGGGGGTAAAAATGTCACAGTAACACGACAGGAGACTTTCAGGTGGACACACTCTCTATATAGAGAGCTGGAGGAGACATCTGTCACCGCCGTTCGGCCTTTACAGCATGTTATAAATTACAAATATGTGTCACACATGATGGCATTGCCTGGGAGTCTCAGATAATTTGTAAACTAGAGGCTGTAAAATAAGCTACACAGTCACAGGGTATAGTGCCAAAGGAAGACATCTGATCTGGGGGCTCAACAAGAGCGACTATCCAAAGAGCGCATAAAATAGCCTGGCTGCCTAGTGACATCTGTCTCATTTGTACAAATAACTTCCCCAAAAGACATAATGTGCTATATATAATTTGCATAATGTTCGTTCACGAGAATGGAACCCCAGGTGGCTCTTCCCTGGGCGTTCAGCGACAGATATACTGCCTTGGAACACATAGATGGCACACAGCACATAACTACTAGCCACAGTTGTCTTATCTGGGGGTTCCAGACACCATTATCCACTTGGCCAACACAATGGTCCAAAGTATCCAGTAGCGCTTAGATAGGCCATAGAGCCACCCTTCAAATGCACATCCGAGTCGAAGAACGGCATAAAATGCAGGCACATGGTCATGCAGAACTGAAGCTTGGCATGCATTTACAGTGGTTTATCCCAGTGAACTTGAGCTTGTTACCAGCAGGACGAGGAATGATTCGTATTGGTACAGTGAACAGAGAAAGGGTAATGTAAAAGGGGATTTATAGGATTTTCTGGTCAGGGTTTAATGAGAGAAGAGTCTGAAAGTGGAGTGGAATGTGTTAGCATGGAACTAGTTAGAGAGAAGAAAGAACGAAATAGAGGGAGGAATATTATTTGGAAAAGGAATTAGAATGTGTAAAAGAACAGTGTGAGTTGAACTGGCATTCCTCTAGGTACCTTTTCACGACTTTCCTAATGACCCTGGATTCGGACTCCATGATTCCCGGTGTTCTGGATGCGTTCTGGATACGAAGTGTATGTGAGCGGTGGAGGAGGAAATAGGTTGACCACGGTCCGGAGCAGAGATCCCACAGCGCCTTGCGGACTGCTAGCTCGCCTCTTGCCGACTGATGCCACGTCCTCCCGAACGCTCCAGCACGTTACTTCTCCACGGCTGTGACGTCACACTGGGCCCGGATGCTCAGCGCGCCTAGGATTTCTCTCCTTGTGATCGCAGCGCCGTCTATCGGGATCCACGGCAAGCAGTCGTGTCTGTGTGATGCTCCGTGTCTGTCTAATACAGCGAGCAAGCAGACGGGGAGTAAATATAGCCACGGAAGCTGATAGCTTAGCGTTGTTAACGAGCCTGACCCCCGCCTCTGCTAGTTACTTAGTTAACCCAGTATGTGGAAGATTAGGAGGGTGGGGGTGGGGGTGGGAATGGTAGGAAAGCATGATGAAAGTAAAGAACGCTGGGTGATGCAGGAAGTAACTCGTTCCATGCAATGGCACGTGGTGTATCCAGAGAGAATATTCTCCCGGATGTCCCAGCTTACAGGGTTATATCTGGAACCTACAACCAGACCCTTATGTTCACAGACTACAACATCAGCACAGAGGCCAACTTTCAAACATACTTCGTAAGCGAGTATTGGTGGTGGCAGCAGAGGGCCATGACTGCCTGGAAAGCTTGCTAATAGACATGGTTGTTATCTGAAGTGCTTTTGCACCATGCCCGGGATTTTTCAGCCTTTTCGTGTTACTGATTTATTTATTTATTTATTTATTATTTATTTGTGTATGTATTTATAATACATTTTAAATTATTTCTTTATTACTAATGTGTTTAATGTTTATTATTTATTTATTTATTTACTTATTATTTAAGAATGTTTCTACACAGGATCGACTATGTAAGCACACGTGCTTTTAAATGTTACTAAATCACATGTGGCGCAGCATGACTTCCACGAGTCAATTGAGGACAGTGCCATATGACATATGGTGCCAACAAGATATCATGACACATAAGGCATATTTTCTTACTATGAAACCTCAGGAGATTACAAAATAAAAAGGACATCGGCCTGGTTATCCCAAAACAATTCTTTGCCAACAAGCAAAACAAATTTGGTCAAATTTATCTTCCTTGAGATATATTTTTCTTCAGTGTTCAATGGTACCAGATATTTAAGGAATAACAACAGGATCCGTCGCTTTGTAATCCAAGTCCCCAACTCAAATCAGGCAATTAACGTATTGCTTTTATTTCGGATAATTTGTTTTCAGGAACCCCGGCAGATGAATATATGGCGGGGTCATCGTCCTTGGGGAAAGGCTCGCGGCAGCAATCTCTATTTGTTTTTAGTAAGATCACTAAATGGTAGCGTCAGGAACTCTCAGATATCGTGGATGGTTTTCGTGAAAATACTTAAGTACTTTTTTTAGTTTGGGCAGAATCTTTTCCAATCGCCGCATTCGCAGCAGAGATAAAACATAAAACTTAAGCTTATAGCTGATGCCCCCGCAAGGTTTAAGCCGATGGCCAACTTGAAGCAGTGTAGAGTGAATGCGGATAGTGCATTGGGTTTGACAGTTTACACCTGAGCTAGAGATCATATTACAAGCAACAGTAAATATATTCCAGGAATAAATCTTCAAGTCGTTGATTAAGTAAAGACACCTGGCGTACCCGTAGCCCCTTACACTCGAACTATCATACAGTAACCCATCGTTTGTTGCCAGACTCTACAGACAAAGACCGTCCGTTGTTCAGCCTTACATCACACCGAATAAGAACGATCTCCAATGCCGTGCCCTAGTTCTTGGAGATGTATTGTATTGTAAACTATAAATGTACACACACCTTCTAGCGTGTTTAGCACTGGTATTGGCGGGCAATTGGGATGAGTTTGCTGATGTATGTAAAACCCTATATGTACCGAAGATCACTTTTAATAATAGTGAGAGGATTGTATCGAAGGTTTACTGGGACCAATAGGGTTCTGACATTCCTGCTCAAAGGAAAAATACAACCATTGTAGTTTGGCCTTCTCTTTCTTTTGCTATTCTATTGGAGACTATGTTTAAGATAAGATAAGATAAAATTTATTAAACGTCGGTTGTAAATGTCAACAAAAAACTTTAGCACAATGCACTATTCATCGACATGAATATGGATGATCGATGGTAATGAAGCGCGTTGATACGTAATGGATAGTGAGGATGACATGTGGTGACATAGAATAACACGAAACATATTAAAATGACTAAAATGACTGTTTCCTGTAGCTACGTAATGATCTGAATGAAATCATCCTCCATACGACTAACAATCTTCTGTAAGTGTTCCAGAAATGTGATCCTTTGTATTTATTTACCTAGAGCAAGAATAAAGTTGTTATTTGTAGTGTTTATTGGCTCTTGTACCGTTAGTTTCTTCGCTTATTTCTTCCATAAAGACAAATTTAATTTTCACTTTAACTTCATAGTATCCAAGGCTATATTTCTTATCTAAATACTGTTTTTCTGGATACTGTGTGAAATTCTTACTCTCAAAAATATATTAACTGTCAAAAGTTGCTAAACTACTGAGAATATAATTGTGCATCACATACAGTACTCAGTGGATATATTGTTTTATATTTCCTGCTGTTAAAGGAATCAGTGGTACATCATGATTATTCACCAGGTGGCAGTTGCTTTATCCTTGCCTTATTTTTCACTGTGTAGCAACAAGACTATTTAATATTTCTATCCTTGGAATACTACAGCCCGTGTCCGTCTCATTTGACGGAGAAGCATTACGGCTTTGATGGCCGTATTTCCAATGTACACAGCTGCAGCTTCTGTGCCTAAGCTCAATTAGCTCCTGCTGCAGAAAACTTATCTTCGAAAATCCAGTTCCGGGGTAGACAGCCCAGTGGGTAGGCCCCGGTGTGTGGATTGGGTAACCAGCTGTGCAGGGAATCCAGATAAGCTCACGTTCTGGATTCGCGGCTGCATCCAATATCGGTCTGAGGAGGGGAGGCATCCAGGAAGAGCGTTTAGGATGTCCTGGATTACGACGCAACTGATGCAATGGCAATAGACTGCTTCGTAACCGCCCGTTTGCTACCAGTGGTATTCGAACCTTATTGAATTATATACAGACACAGTGTTCCTCCCCCACACTTCTAGGAAATCTTCTCCACTGTGCACTCTGCTGGAAGCGGGGAGTCACGATGTTAAAAACAGCTGAAATGTTTACAGCATTCTTCTGTACCATCCATCCTGGGCCACATGAGGCATTCTGCTTTATTACGCCGAAGCCCTGCGGCTTGTTTAGACGTGCCTGGCACCCTGGCAATGGCAAGTAAACCTCGATCAGGAGCTAGACACAGGTAGTCATTCCATCAGGGGCTGACGAAAGCTCTCCTCTAGGAAGCCTACTTTGCCTACCAGGCAGCATACACCTTGAAAAACCTAACCCTTACCTGTGTAGTCTAGACATTTGTGTCTAAAATTTAGTAACATTTAGTTTTTAAAGTCTGGAAACCGGCACACGAACACACATGTATGTCCGCGCTAACAAAGAGCTATTTTCTAACTTAAGTGCAAACTTCTGTACAGCAGCACTTGTTCTCAGTAATTACATTTTCAGGGTGCTTTTTTTTTTCTTTCTCTTGGTTTTCTCGCGCTAGCTATAGTATTGCGCTTCCTCGAAAAATATCAGTTGCTGCAGGTTGCCGCTAGGAATAGAAACTGGTTTATTTTAGAAGTGGTTTCTTGTAACTTTCTGGGGTGTCACGAATCGCTCATCGATGAGAGGTAAATGAGAGAAAATCGAGTTACTTGACGTAAGAGGATACAGAATCAGGCACGGAAGCACAGTCTCGACAAGTATGATACGGCTGGAGCTTCGTGTCTCGTTGACAGATGGCTCAATGCTAAATCATAAACCTATGCAATGGATGACTCGAGAATCCCCTTTTTCCCCTCCACTGGGTCATAAGGAAGAACAGGTATGTTAAGTGGCGGGCTTCAACGACAGAGAAATGTTGACCTCGTCTGCTCATGTGAACACTAATTAACAATCTAGCTATTTGCCTTCCGTAGTTCTTATTCCGAGACACAAAGCAATGAATTATCCCCACAAGAACACGAAGAAGATACATATGCGAGAAATGTATGTCCATGTTTTGTTAAACTGTGTGTTCTGACTCCACGTGCAGGAGCAATAAATTCCAGCAGCAAAGCATGGCCTCTTGGCATAGTATCTGACTGAGCGAATCTTCTAGACTTTGTTGGAAAACAACTGTATTAGAAAATTACCGGGGTACTCTCAATTCGGCCGTAGTTCATTTCATTATTGTCAATTTACACGTGTGGCTTAGTTAAAATTAAAATGCTCAGGAATTCTGACTATGGGGCCAGGTTTCAGAAGATAGCCACGTACATAGTAGGGTTTTCAGACGGTCACATATCTCTGCTGCCGCCATGAATACTCGAATATATGCCCTATTTACTGAACGTTGGCCTCTTTATTAAACGTTGGCCTCTTTACTAAACGTTGGTTTTTTATTGAACGTTGGCCTTTTTATTGAACGTTGGCCTCTTTATTGAACGTTGGCCTCTTTACTGAACGTTGGCCTCTTTACTGAACGTTGGCCTCTTTACTGCTTTGACCTGTTTACTGAATGTTGGACTCTTTACTGAACGTTGGCTTCTTATACTGAACGTTGGCCTCTTTACTGAACGCTGGCCTCTTTACTGAACGTTGGCCTCTTTACTGATATACGCTATTTACAAATACGAAACGTTACAGTTGAAATCTGTTCAATTTTACACCAAGACTTCTAATTAAGACTTCGATGCCTATGTACAGACTAAGACTTCGATACAAACGTTCTGTAAGAGACAAAGAAATTAGAAGCAGCCTAGCTCACATAGCATACCACACAGTCATATAGCTTAGTCACTGGTAACACATAGCATACCACACAGTCATATAGCTTAGTCGCTGGTAACACATAGCATACCACACAGTCATATAGCTTAGTCGCTGGTAACACATAGCATACCACACAGT
>JAAUYG010022405.1_pt1 | contig 28360 bp, 22 predicted proteins | sample 7278091 | NCBI WGS metagenome assembly JAAUYG01 (sample SAMN14350201, study PRJNA611818) | marine sediment metagenome | isolation source: surface marine sediment (0.6m) | place: French Polynesia: Moorea | collected 2018-08 | reverse complement strand
TTCTCCCGAAAACTTCCCGAGTTCGGGTCAGTGCAAGGCGATATTTCAGCCATTTTTGTTGTTTTGCACCGGCAGAGTCTTTTTATTCCGCTTGAGTTCTTTGCTTTACCATAAGAGTCAAAATCGCACACACACCGTGAGGGTATTGAGATTCCGATTCTGAGACATGTTACGCATTATATACCTGTCCTCCGTTGTGAATTTAGCGTTTCTTTTGTTACTTTGTCCCAGATGAGGCGAGGAATGCAGGCAGTAGAGGGACAGGAATCTCCATGGCAACGGTTGTCAGGCAGCGAGGACCTGGGTGCTGGTGACCAGCGATCTGGGAGGCCGCTGATGCCACCCTACACTGCAGCGCAGACTGGTAACACTTCCCTCTGGCAGGCGAGTCTCCAGCGACGGTCATCGTCCCTATACCATAACAAAACTCATGTCTGCGTGTATCCAAATTGTGGCAAGGCCTATTTCTTCTCTCATGACTTGCGCAGGCACGAGAAGATGAAGCATGGACGGATTGGCCGAAGCAGCTTGGGCGCAGGGTCTGAGGCAAATAGACAGGACCACGATGAAGGGGGGCAGTTCCAAGGGGAAGGATTCTGAATGATGCGATTTGGGACCATCAATATCACGCTGAGTGACTCAGTCCACAGGTTCCAGACCACAGACAGTGACTTTCGAAGACAGAATGAGACCGGTGTGCCTTGGTTGTGATACACAATAATATCTGTGTACAATGCCATAGAGCCTGTGGAGTCGGCTGAGCAGTCTGCCTGAGAACACTTGATGCAGCACCACCACCATGAAAGCTACCACAAAACATCAACTGTGGATTTGTCACTGGGACTCAAACAATGTAGTAGAGCTGTTAGTTGAATTGAGCTTGAGCATAGTGTTAGCTGATCAATACAATTACAATTGTATATATATACAGGGTTGGACATTAACTTATTTTGAGACTTGTCCTGTCGGACAAGTGAGGGTAATTTTCACTTGTCCGAAATCAAAATTCACTTGCCCACATTTTTTGTCTGGTTCTCATTTGCAGTATTTTCTGTTCTTACAACTGCTTTTAGCATAAAGAGGGTTCAAATTTTACTTGTCCTGTCGGACAAGGGGAGTGGGAAGTTCAGTTGTCCGACAGTTACTTTCAGTTGTCCCGGGCAGTCGGACAATCCTTAATGTCCATCCCTGATATAGCATGTATGGTGGTATAGAAAGGGTAGTTATTTTCCACTTATGTCGACTTGTTTGATTTGAAGTCCAAATGGTGCACTAGGGTTATACACATCATCCACAGATTACACATGTATTATATGATACCAATATACAATGATATAACATGTATAACTGTCCATGTGTGCTGCATGTGCTGAGCAGGAAGAAGTGTAATGTGTAATACAATTTATTTGAATTTTGGAATCTGCTGTTGTAATTTCATGAGGTAGTTTACAGTAAGGGTTATAATGCACATTCATGTGATAGTGGGTTTTCACTTTTTCTTTTATAATTGATAGCCTTATACAGTTAAGTTCACTGCATAAAAAATGTTGGAGTCTGTTCCGACTGTGAAGCATTCCAGCCATGCGGTTATATTCGATGTGTAGGATGTGCTGAATGCTAGGCTTTTTTGCTGTATCTTTGTTCACATTGGGATCCCAATAAATGTCTTCATATAATGTGAAAGACTAAAACTTAAAATTTCACTACATTTCAGTTTGTTAGATCATGCAGGCTTGTTAGCCTGGTTAAAATCAAGTTGGTTCCCTGTTGGGATGAACTTGTGTGTATTGGGCATCATGATTGTGTTTGTGCAAGTACTAATCAACTGTTGTTGCCTTGTGTTTTAGTTGACCCAGTGGCATGCTGTACGGGTTTCTGGCTATGTAGTGGACTCCAACTACATTCATCAAGTCAAAGTCCGACGAGACCCCAAAGCCCCAAACAAACCGTTCACCTGCGAGTTTCCACAGTGTGGTAAGAGCTTCTTTCGTCGGGCAGAGATGAACCGTCACCAGCGGTGGAAACACGGGCGCCTCTTTTCAGACAACGAGGAAGCACCGATGACAGATGTTTCACATACTGCCACAATGCAACTACTTGCGACTCAGCAGTTACAGGAGCTCGAACATGGCCAAACTGCCGATATATCCTCGCTTGACCATGTTGACACTCTGGATACTTCCATTCCAGTTGCCACCACCAACATGCCTGCAGTGACATTGGTGGAACCCTGTGAACCGAAGGGTGAGAGTGACCCCCCTGATCTTGGCTCCTCTTCTCATGTGGTTACTGTTGTAACAGCCGACCTTGACGCTGAGTCAGAGATGGTGACATTACAGACACAGGCTGGAGAAGGACATGTGGAGGGGGACACTCTTTAAGGCAGACCGTCACTGTGTATCATGTGACATGTTACACGTGTTACAGGCAGTCAGACACATGTTATATACCATGTATACTGGTACAATGGTACAATGAACTGTGTCAGCATGTGTAGAAGAAATTCATGCTGACCTTAACGATAGAAAATGCCAAAATCTTGCGGTATTGCGTTCAGCATGTTCAAAGAGTAATTACAGTATGTGAAATTGCACAAGGTGACATACATTCTGTGTATGAACTGATAATACTCTCATGGAAACTCTATCAGTACTCGGCTGCATGTGAGTGTGATGAAAGCTATTTGTAGTTTGTTTGCCAAGACAGGCTGGCATGTTTATAGTCGCTATAGGAATCCGTGTTAGCTTTCTGCCAGTGTATATCAGTTAATGTTGTCTCTCTGTGGCTTTGTATGTCTATGAGGAAAGCTTAACCGTGGAGAATCATGATATATCTATAGTTATTATAGTATGGTAAAATGATTGGGAAGTGGGTTCTCTCACAAGAATGGACGGCTAAGTCATGTGAAAACTTGTAGATTAGACATGATAGATGAACGCAACGTTCAAAACTAGGTATTTTCTGCAGGTAATATGAGACAGTATGTTGATGTGTCAATAAAATATGTGTATGTAATCTTTATTCCTCTGAATCATTTGTGAATTATACCATGTATACCTCTAGTAGAGCTGGCCCCACTCGACTAGGCGTCTGACACTTGTAAAACATGGTAAAGTAACAGAACATGTAGAAACAGTTCTGTTTACGACTGTGAGGCATACAGTGGTCCCTCTATTTTACAACAGAACTTTGTTTTAAGACCATTGAATTTGGTCCCATGGTATGGGTTTTAGTTACAATTCAACCTTTATTTTAAGACCACCTGTAATATGAGACCACATTTTCAGGGTCCCATGGGTGGTCTAAAAATAGCGGGACCACTGTACTAGTATATCATGTTACCAAGCCTGGTAATCTTCCTGGTTTTAAGATTCTGCTGTGACATGCTAGTACACCGTGTACACACTGTATGGTCTGGGAAGAAAGTTATAATTGTTCTCACCGATAGGTTAAATATTTGGAATTTGTGGATATCACAATGTAAACACGGTAAATGCATACCAACAGTACATACATTTGGGAGTGAATGTTTTTGGACTCTGGAAACATAATTTCAGGAACTTTTTCCACCATAATTTGACTCTGTGTGCAGAATGTTTCATCAGAAAGTATATACATTCACGTATCATTATACAGTAGCGTAAAAAATGGGTAGTAAAGTTTTGCATCTACAGGTTTCTTCCTTTTGTGCCATGTGCATGATCTGATGGTAGGGTACATGGGTATATGTCTGTTTAATATGTAATAGCTGAATACCATCTGTTTTAGTGATGTACCTGACGGTATCCACACTAACCCAATTTTCCCGTTTTCCCTCTCCTCACAGTTTGTGCCATACATGCGCAAGTTTATGGATCAGCCAGCCATCACTCCATCATCGCACCCAAACCTGGGATCACCTCGACGGAGGTCATGCAACAGATCGTCCGTTACTTCCGGTGTCATTGATCGCAAGTACGTGTGTGACGAGCCGGGTTGTGACAAATCCTTTCGTCATCATCACCATCTCCTGAGACATAAGACGCAAAAGCACGGTCGCGTCCCGACCAAGAACCGGGTTGTATACTGGCCCCAGATTCCCGGTGTAGATGGCATGACAGGTGTGGATGCCAGCTTAGCCTTCCCGTTCCCTCTAACAGGCCCACCCCCACCCCCGGGGGGTGCTGCAGTGGGGGAGTTGGCTGGGGGGTGGAGATTGGAGGACCCTGAACCCCCCTCACACACAGACCAGGAACACAGTCAGACTGCCAGGGACAACACACAAGACATCAATACCTACAATGCAGATTGACATCCACCTCAGGATAATCCTACAACTGTACAACGAGTCCATGATTCCACCAAGGGATTCTCAGGAATGTCTATGGGGCCATTCTGACCCTGAGGTCAGAACCCTCAGAGATTGAATACACAGTGTACATGGTGTATGAACACATGCCTGGCGGGCATTGCTTGAATATACTGAATACAGGTGCTCATATATTACTTGAGAATGTGTGGTTTCATACGAATTAAGATTACAGGTTAAATGTTTATCTTTTGCAGAAAATGTTACTTTAAACATGTTAAATAGCACATTATCAACTTTGGACAAGCTGGTCAACTTTTTTTAACTGTATCCCTGGTAGTAATAGTATGTTACTATGGTTACATCGTGCATTTTCTAATCCTGTCTGTACGATCTGTGATTGATGATGTTTGGATTAAATTCATAAACAATGATAAAGGCAACATGCTATTGCTACAGTGGACCCCCTCTAATAAGGACATCCCTTCTGCCAAAAAATTCTGTCCTTATTAGTGTACTTTGGTGAGAGGGAGCATTACATACATTCATAGTACTTGCTGCCAGAAATCTGTGTCCTTTATAGAGGGGTGTCCTCTCTAGAGTGTCCTTTAAGAGAGGGACCCCTGTATTAGAAGATAGTAAAAATTGCATAGACATGATAAAAATGTAAATACCAGTGTGTTTGTTGTATACATGGATGGCTACTCATGTAATAAACCTTGTTTACTTATCTCAGTTTGTACAGTGGCAATACATGTATTGACTGCTAAATTCCTGCAACATTTGTTGATTACTTTTGTTCTGTTGCTGGTGCAGAGGGATGCTATCTGCACTAGTGGCCTTAAGGTACATCTGCACTTGCATCAGCAGAGTTAAGGTACGTCTGTACCTGTACTAGTTGAGTTAAAGTACATCTGTGCCTGTACTACTAGTAGTGGAATTATGGTGCATCTGTACCTGTATTAGTGGAGTTTAGGTACATCTGTACCTGTATTAGAAATGCTAAGGTACACCTGTATCTGCAATAGTGGTGCTAAGGTATATCTGTACCTGCACCAGCATAGTTATGGTACATCTGTACCTGTGCTAGTGGAGTTTAAGTACATCTGTACCTGCACTAGTGGAGTTAAGGTACATCTGTACCTGTACTAGTGGAGTTAAGGTACATCTGTACCCATTCTAGTGGGGCTAAGGTACATCTGTACCTGTACTAGTGGAGTAAGGTACATCTGTACCTGTCCTAGTTGAGTTAAGGCACATATGTACCTGTACTATATGTATCTCTAGCTAGTACTGGCAAAGTTGAGGCCAACATATTGTGGACCATGTTGGCAGGTATTGCTTATGTTTCCCAGCCCGAGGGTAGGGTTCTGTGACCATGGCGACAAGAAGCAATGATATTTCCCCAGGGAATCCGTGTACACATATTCCTGTCACTGTTACCACGGTGACCATTACAGTTCTACCTTTGAGTTATTGACCAGTTGACCGTTTATTACGACATTACAATATGAGATGAAGATGCATGAGATAAAGAAATGACTACTTCTTGTACTATACCAATAGTCACCTGACTGTTTGCATACTCCTGAAACTAAAACTTTAAGTGTTTTGTATTTCAGATTGTAGTACAGCCAGCATTCTGCATTCCCTACTATTCCTCGACTGTTGATCCACAAGAGCGCACCTTAAAGCTGGTTGCATCGCAGCAGGCAGCTGTGCCAGAAGTCCGCCCCTTGAATGTGATTGCACCGCAACAGACAGAAGTTACGTCAGCAAGTGATCCCAGGCGGGTACCTAAACCCCAGTCCCAAAGCACCAAGAAGCAGAAAGGCTTCCCCTGCCCTCAGCCCTTGTGTAACGAAACCTTTTATCATCGAACTCATTTACTACGACATCAGGCGCAAAAACACGGACATCCCAAAGGCCAAAAGGGGAACAAGGCCCCAGATATAAATATACCGGTACCTTCTGTGAGACCATGGATGGAAAATATACCGGTACCTTCTGTGAGACCATGGATGGATCCGGACTTATTCACTGTCCGACCTGATATCTTCCCAGCCAATATGTTTGGTCGGTGGGAGCAGAATAATATGAAGTGAAGGACTTGATGAAAGGGAACTGCTTCTAAAATGTGGACACTCGAGTCACCGTAGCCATTGCTGATACTAATGTTGTTGTCAAGTGGCTCATCATAATTAACCTGTCCAGATATTTAATCCACTGTTTATCCTATTGTATCGGTTACAAGGCTTAACTCAAACATATCTAGCATGTGTATGAAAGCCTGTTGTTTTAATATGATACACGTTATTCTCAGTTTAAAATACCTAAAGCAGAGAAAGGTCCTAACTTTACTTATACAGATGAAATTAAGTGTCGTCTTGCCCACCGAGAGCAGTATTTCTTCTTTTTCACTTCCATATTAATTTGGCAACATGTATTGTGTACAAGCTGTAAGGCCTAGGATAGGTGGTATATATACATATACTAATACATTGTTGGCTCGTTTGTACTTCTACATCTAACTAGTCGGTACACGTGTACCCTGTTTAAGAGAAGTGTTACTACACTTTGAATATGTTTACATTTTTTGTGCCAACCAAAGTACTAATGTCTTGTCCCATGTCTGTTTTACATATTTATCGCATTTATTATGTTTATTATGGTCACATTAACATGGTTAAGTTTAATATCAAGTTTAGATCTTTGTTTACAGTTGGCTACTGTTAATCATAATATTGTAATGAGACGTTTATCGTTTTAGATGTAATGTGTATATACCTATATTCACCATTTACCTTTATACGTAACGTTTGTTGTTTGTACTTTGCTTTTAGAGTGAAATAAAGATATTGTGATATAGCAGTGCATCTTGATAGTCCAAACTCAATATTTATATATCATGCGGTATCCATGGATCTTGGCTATCTTGCTGTGCATCTGACGTTTTGTGGATTGTTAATTGCAGATTGTATTAGGCTGTTACGGTTACATGTCTAGTTCCAAACTGTACCGAATAACTAAAATTACATTTACTGTATTTTCTAATCTTCCAGCTACTGTACACCATGTACACCAAACACTATCCTGTTGCCATGGAGATGGTTGCCAAGGACATGCCAGGTTTTTGTCTGAGTTACCGAGGGAGACGGACTCCGCGGACAGATGCGCCCAAGCCGTACCGGTGCGATGAGCCAGGGTGTGGGAAAGCTTTCTACTATAGCCGAGATATGCTGAGACACAAAACTCACAAACACGGGCGGGTGCCCACCAAGTCAAGACGTGGTCAGTTTCAGTACATCTTGTCTGGCATTGACTATTCAGAACCATCCGCTAGTAAGGATTTACCAGCATCGCGGACAGAAGCCACAGCCAGTAGGGATACAGGAGGTGCTATTGAAATGGGCAAAGACAGCTTTGAAGATGGTACTGCCTTGTCGTCAAATCTAGATGAGTCCAGGACAGAACATTCATATGTGAAACAAGAACCAGATCCTGAACCAAATCTAGAAGCAGATCCAGATGAGCTTAGTCTACCATTTGATTAACCGAAAGTCGACTTTGTTGTTTAACCCACGGAGTTGCTGTATGGACAGTTTCCCAGCCTAGGCTGAATAATGACATGCATGTGTAAGGTTGAAACTCCAGCAAGGTGTACTAGGATCAGATTATATAGCAGATTATCTTGACAGATAGATTATGTGTGAGTGGTATTTGATTTATGGACTTTATTGGCTTTCAACCATACATGATTCAGCTGTATGTCTATGCCATGTATACACACTTGGGGGGGGGGGGGGGGTGCATGATAGCCCAATGCAGGATATAACATATGACATATGGTCACAGTGTTAAAATTCCTCATCATGCAGTAGAACTTCAAGAACTTTCTCTCATCTGAAATGTTAACAGCGGGTCTTGCACATGAATATTTATTTCTGTAATTGTCAAATTTTCGGAAAATTTTGGTGCCATGCCACCCTTGCGATATCCCACTGTGTGTGGGCAGACAGGAGTTGCCACGTAGCTTTTAACCTGGTTATTATCAAGTCCAAAGAGTGGAGGTGAACTGTTGTACTCTATATCATATATATTCATGACTGTTGATTTTTGAGGGACAGGAATGTGCATATTTACATGTTATACGTTTGTGCTCCGTATGTAGTTATGACCTTTGTTACCATGGTAACATATATATGTTGGAGAGTATCGCGGATATTTGGTGTGAGTGTGATTAAGAAAGTACTGTACATACCATGCAGTTGTACCTCTAGACATGTATACTGTATACATGTATACAGGTACAACTGATACTGGTACATCTGTGGTAATGGTTGCATATGTAACGTGTATATCACCGGTATGCACAGACTGAAGTAGTATGTAATCAGAGAATGTTATTGTGTCGACAAACTGTTTGCATAATAAAGCTGAAAAGGGGGAGAAGTAAGCGAGTACTGTTGATGGTTTTAGGCTGTTCCCTGCTCAGAACATTGACTGATACTCGGCTTTAGCTGTCCAATACCTTAACTAGCTTAGGTAGAAGGCTTTTAAAACATCCAGTTTAGGTTTGTGAGGCAGGTAACTGGCTTCCACCCACTTCACCATATACACTGCTATATACACCCCAGATATTATCACCATTTTTCCATATGTAGAACTGCTATACAGTTTATTTCTTTGGCTTAATATGACTGTATACCACCTGCGCTAACCCTGTGCTTTGCTTTACTTGTTTCCCAGTACATGGTTGGCGGTGCCAGTTTCTTCGGGATGCAGAGCTTGAATACCGGTAGACGACAAAGAAGGCAAAAACCCGGTATTTATGACAACGCGCCAGCCCAGAAGTTGTATGCTTGTCCGGAGCCGGACTGTGACAAAGCCTTCCTGAACAACCGTCATCTACGTCGGCACCAGAACATTAAGCATGGCCGCATTCCTACTCGGCGCACTAAGACGAATATTTTTGACCCGATCTACTCGAGTATGGGTGGCTTGGCATCAGGAGAGGATGGGGGACAGATCGCTGGCAGACCCTCTAGTCAGAACATTGCCAACTTCGATATTGACGACCTGTATAATCGAGACTCATTACAGAAGTGAGCTGTAATGGCCAACACAGGTACACAAGGAATATGGCACTATTGCAGAAAGCATTTAAGAGTTTACAAAATATTTAAAATGTATGTGACACCAGGAATTGATACAACGTCAACATGGTAAAAATCCTCATACAGCCTATTTAGTGTGCTTTGTTTTCCTGAACTGTGTGTCAACTAAATCAAAGTGACAGTGACGGTGAATGTCTGGTCTGGTCCAAGGTTTGACCTTATCTATATTTATGAACTGGGTTAATTGTGGGATTCGCATGAATGTATACATATGTGTAACTCAAATTTTCTGTAGATTGTATTACCGTGTCTGCCTTGCTTTTTTGGCGTCCATCGCCTATGTACCTCGACGCTTGTTTATCGTATTCAGACCATAGGTTACAGCTATATACATGTAGCTCAGATGGATGACCATGAATTGTACCCCATGAAATATGTATTTATTTGCTATATGCATGATCTGTCTGTTACAATTCGGAAAGTAAACAACAGCTACATCCCACTGTGTTGGTGGACAGAGGCGACATAGTCATGTAGCTTTTAGTCATGTTATGATAAAGCCCAAAGAGACAAGTATACTATATATTTATGGTTGTTCATTTTCATTCAGATAGAAATGTATATACAGAAATACATATACCTGTTAGATGTGTGTGTTGTAGCCAAATTCATGTAGTCATTGAGTTGTGGCATTTGTACACATACATGTATGTTTGACGGTATTGTGGGTGTTGGCTGTGATTAGCGGAGAAGCCCGAGTTGACTGCACATAGACAGTGCTACCTCTCTTAGTGGCCACTTTCAACAAAGGCCACCCTCTTTAATAAGGCCATTTAACTCTTTTCGGCCTCTAATCATGCTAATATAAATGTATTTACTTCTCCTCTTAGGCTCTTACCAATGCAAAGGTCACCTTTCTAATATAACCTCAATTCCTTGGCAAATAGGGTGGCCTTGTTAGGGAGGGACTTTGTACTTGTACACATGGTACAACTGGTGGTATGGTTGACAGTGCTGGAAGGAATCGGATAAAGTTCTTTAGCTCAGAAAGATATATATTGATAATTTGATAGTGTCCGATTCTTGTATCAGATGGTATCGTGGGATATGTATTGACAAACTGTTTCTATAATAAAGTTGTAGAGGGAGAAAGAAGGAGATTTGAGTACTCGATCTTTATGCTTTTAGGACTATTCATACCCCTTGTACCCAGAATATTCACATGAAGTTACGTAATAAACTTAGTTTAGTTCAGGTTTGTCACGCAAGTAAGTACATGTATAGCTACTTTGTCCCCGCTTCACACCCATTTCACCATACGCGTACACTGACACATTTGTATAGTTTGTACATCCCATACCATCCTTGACCAGTTACGTTTGGAGCTGATACATATATGAAGTTTTATTTGTCAGCAGTTCACTGAAGTTCTACTACTCGCTAACCCTATTATTTCCTCGTTTCCCAGTACATGGATGCCACAGCCAGTTTCTTTCTGATGCCGGGTTTCGGGAGGCATAACAATAAGCAGGCACCGCTAAATGGTAGTCATGGCAACGATGCACCATTGCAGCGACAGACATCGGAAACGCAGAAGATGTACGTGTGTCCGTCACCCGGCTGTGACAAAGCCTTCCAGCATATCCAGCATTTACGTCGACATCAAAACGCCAAACATGGCCGCATTCCTACGCGGCGCTGTAAGACGAATATGTACAACCCGATGTACCCGAGTATCGGCATCTTCTCATCAGTGGAAGATGGTGGAGAGATGGTCGGCCGACACTCGGGTCAGAACTTTGACACCTTTGGCATGCCTGACCAGTATCCAGGCGGTGACGTGTTCCTGGCAGCTACGTCTGATGATACAGCGACTATGGAGGAATCACAGGGGAAGGGCAAGTCGGAGGAGAGCTAAACACTCGGTTAATCAAAATGGTGTATATGCACTGCATCCTGTACAACATTTGTGTCCCAGCGATCACTTAACTGTGTACTCTTATGCTATAAAACATTGCTTTTTCTGCTACAGTAGCACCTGTCTTGAGAGACCACCTGTATTGAAAAACTATTTCAATGTAATTGAAGCTCACCACTGGCTTAGGAGACAGGTTTTTTAATGGCCAATAGGATGATCTTTCACAAGTTCTACTGTATTGAGGCATTGTACTGGGTGAGTACAATGTACATGTACCAATAGTATTTGCTGTTTTGTATGTCTGTTGCTGTTTTGTATGTTGTTAACACTGTTAAAAAGGCACAAATTAATCTATGATTTTATGCACAGTTTCTGTTGTGGAGCATATGAAAAAAAGGACAAATATACATTCAGGTCTTAGTAATTACCGAGGTCATGTGAATTATCCAAGGTCTGCAATATTGTTGTTGTATTGGTAATTGTCTCAAGTAAAAGATGTGCCACTATGGTGTATAGTAGTGCCTCTCTTAGTGACCCTCTCAACAGAAGCCACCCTCTTTAATATGGCTATAAACCTGTTTCTGCTGGTACTATCAATGTATTTACTTCTCACCAAAGACCACCTCTCTAATGTGGCCACAATTTCTTGGCAAGTGGGGTGACCTTATTAGAGAGGGACTACTGTATATGAACTGACATTTATAAGATAATTGACATGGTATTGATGTGACCATGTAAATATTGCATCGGATAATAAAGCCAATATAATTGTAAGATCTACAATGTAAACGCTTTACCAAAGTAATTCTTGCTTTTCTTGTAGAGTTTGTAATATCAAACTATATCTGTACAGGTATCTACCAAGCTCTGCCACTTGCTGTACATATAGATCTGTGGAGAAATAAATTTTTATTTGTGAGAGGTGTGGGTTAATCATTGTGTTTGTGTGATATACACTGGTTGCTGCAGTGTTGTATCGGTATTTCTGTGTTTGCCATTTCTCTCCCAATGCGTGGAGCTTCCTAGTCAGTAGAGACCTCACACAGCACATGTTGGGACTCGGGGAACAGATTAACATGCCCTTAACTGGGTTACAGCATACAATGTATGTGTTCTGCCTAGTGTACATGCAGCATGTGTATGTGTTAACAAACGTATTGCCAGCAAACTTAGTGAGTGATGTGGTGGTTGGTTGAACTTTGTAGGCAGCAGATCTAGGTTGCAGTTGTGTCATTGGTCATGTTTCCCAGATGACCCTGTGAATAGGATAGGATCCTATCCACGCCATATTGCAGGAAAACAATTCACTAAGTTCTGTATGAGTATTATGTGAAGAAGGAACCTAGCTATTAGGGGACATTGGACTGTTTGTAGTACTGTTGGTGGTATAGACGAGTCCAGTGGTATAGTGATGGTCACTATGTACCTGATGTATGTAAGTGGAGGCCACTTTGGTAGAAGTGTAAGTGGTCGGCCACTAGCAGATCTAGGTCAGCAGTAGAGTAAAGTTAGGGCCAACAGTGTATGTAGTAGTGACATGCATGTAGCTAGGGCCATTGAGCTACTGGTATGGATTAAAGCCACCATAGTACTGTCAGGGGGGTGGGGGGATCAGTGTACATACCATACGACACCAAAGATGTGTCATCGTGAGAATAGATTATTGCACATGAAAAAATAGTGTGAAAAAAGGGAGGAATCAGGTTTACATTTTTCAGCTGGTTAAAGACCCAGATGAAATGTGGATGTCCTAGTAACTGTGTAAGAGCAAAACTGGGCAGTTTTGTGTTGAAAACCTCCAAGCCACCATGCTGTATTCCTATTTTAGCAGATCTCGACAGCCTTATCGTGGTCTGTTGCAGTGTATAATCTTGTTTCATTTCTCTTTCCCCCCCATCAGCATTTCACCGAGCGGGCGCTGACGGAGATCCTCGGGTTTCGTCGCCGACCTGTCAACTCCGGTGCCAAAGAGTTCACATGTACTTACCCAGGTTGCCACCGAGCATACTACGAGCGTAAAAATCTGCTACAGCATCAGACATTGAAACATGGCCGCAGCCCCAGGCTATCAGTAGCTAAAATGATAGTGAATCGTGGCTATGGTTCTGAGGGCGGTCTCCCGTGGCAACCCGAACTGCCGCAGCATGGGGCTTCAAGGCAGGACTCGGACGAGGAAACATTGACCTGACCATAGACAGTATAAAAACCGGATCCTGGAATGGAGATGTTTGTTCAGTCACTTTGAACATGGTGAAATCTAAATGTTGCTACGGTGATCAATAGAATTTTAATTGATAGTTACTTGACATCTTTGGACCAACTCTGTTATAAGACTGGACAAGTACCAACTGGACTTTGTTTTCTTTAGTTTTGTCTACAAGTACTAATGTATATCGTTAGCCGAAATCTGATGAAATGCCAGCGTGGGCATGAATGTGCATGTACATACATTGTCCTATAGACACTGTAGTTGGTTCTGTCACAGATATGTGACATGTCTTTAATACTTAAAAAACAGAGAAACAGTAGCTTGAATAGAAAATATCAAAAAAAAAAACAAAACTAACAAACAAAAACAATGGAACAAATATATCTAGTGGCAACAAGTTGTTGGTGCTGTAATGGTAATAGACTGGCACTGCTGTAATTACCAAGTACCATAGATTTGAGTAAGTGCTGTTGTGCCCTATTAGTTGTCTCGATGTGAAGTCTGTTCATAGTCATTGTATTCTGAATGGAAATTGAAAGATAATAAATCTGTTAAAAGTGCTGTACATGTATATACAGTGTAAATTATTTTGACATCACTGGGATGCAGTGTATTTTAATGTAACGCCTGGCGTGACCAGTTCGTCTGTTTGATTCTCAATGAGTAATTTGTCAGCTGTAATCGGGCATAATTATCGAAAGGCAAATTGCAGCACTTCAATCCTTAAATGCTCTTCTTGACCCCAAACATCAACAAATGAATCCCTTTTCGGTGCAAACTTGATCTTCCAATGGTAAGGTCCAGATACTGTGTGCTTGTACACTGACACAGACCGCACGTGTCCAGGTGATCGGATCTGAATAGTCCATGGTCCATAAAGGAGTGTGTAAAAAGTGCGCTTCTTGGCTATTTATACCTGTAGATTTGTTTATACATGTAGTTTACAAGGGATTTTGTGATGTTCCTAGAGCATACAATACGCATTAGCAGTATCTTAGTCCTTGGATGACTCTATGTGTATATGTACTAGGGCAGTCTGTAACGAATACAGTAACTGTGTGTCAAGCCCCTCTCAGAGTCCGACATGACGGTTACATTTAGTATTAGGCTCTGTTCATATCACTACAGTGTCATAGTATGACATTAACCAAGTTTCAGTATGATCTGTTAAAAAATGTTAATTGCTTTTCTGAACTATCGAAGCTTTTCTGAACTATCGAAGATTAATAGCTTCTGAACTATCGATGTTAGCTACATACATAATAAACAATAAACGATACTAGTACGATACTACTACTATACCACTTTTAATAAACAATACTACTGCTACTACATACATGTTTATTTATGCTGCAAAGTCTTAAGCTGAACCTTTGTTCACACAGTCAGATTAACCTAGTCTTCTCTACCTTTCGTCCTTCCCTTAGTCATGGACACAGTTCAGCGTACCAGAGAAAGACTCAGGCAGAGCCGCCATATCAGAAAACAGACCGATAGCATCAGGATCTCGTCCAAGGAGAAATGCCAGTCATCACAAAAACGGGGGTGACAGAAGGGCCACCATGACACATACAGCAGGATTTGAGCCACAAACAGCACCAGGGGGCGCCTGGCCAGGTGACGGCAATATACCCCGTGTGGGCACACGTCGCACGCGTTACTCGCAGGACAAACCCTGGGCTTGCGAATACAGCAACTGTAACCACAGCTTCTACGAGCGTCATACCCTGCTCAGGCATCAGACGCTTAAACACGGCAGGCAGAAGAAATTCAGCAAAATCCTGTTTGACAGGACATGAAATCGTTCGTGTGTGACTCTGTTTCCAGTGTTCCGTGGGCTGTACATTTTAGTTCTCAAGAAAAATTACCAGGATTAAGTCTGTGGTTGTCTAAGAATGTGACTTACATAAGTCAAGGCCTGGTTTTAAGTATTTTCGAGAACTGTTAACTTGTACTTCGTATCTCAAAGCTCTAGATTGTACATGGCTGTATCATCATGCCTTGAACATGTTTGAATGGACATAAGCTGACATGTATAGTTACAGTAGTCCCTCTCTAATAAGGCCACCCTATTTGTTAAGAAATTGTGGCCATATTAGAGAGGTGGCCTTTGCTGAGGGAGAGACGCAAATACATTGCTAGTTGTAGGGGCAAAGATGTATGGCCATATCAGAGGGTGGGCTTTGTTGAGAGTGGCCACTACGGGAGGGACTACTGTTGTGTCCCATTTTACAGCCCCGAGTTTTGTTACCTTACGAAACCTGTATTTACTAAGGAACGGTGCAGGTTTAAGGTCATGGACCTGTATTTTAGTTCTCTGTGAACACACAGCATCAATTATGTTATGATATTGTAAAGGTACAACTGATTTACATGTATGGGACATAGATACATCTTGTACATGTAGGTCCATAACTTCTGCTACTATACATGTACAATAGCATAACCTATACTTACCTGGTCTCTGTTAATATGTCATATAGGCAGTACTCATGGCTGACGTTGACAAATATAAATAGTGTTTTTCCTCAAACACTTATTCGCTTGTACATTAATGCCATTAACCCCCTTGCTTTCCTGTGTATATATTGATTTTCTCTGCTTGAAATCAACACTTAACACCAATAACCTGTAATTCTGCATACCGGTATACCTATACAGGTACCAGTAGATACCCTCTTAGTTGAGGCTGTAGTTTTCAAGACTACCTACATGTACTTGTCTATAACTGTAAACGTAACTGAAAATTGGCAGCAGCTATCAAATATATAACAAAGAAATATGCATATGTCTTTGTGTGTTGCATCACATTCCAGGGCAAAAGTAAGGGTTTGGAATAACAATAAAGTAGTTGTATTCACCATCTTTATGTACCTCACATTCCTGGGCAAAATACAATGTACTCCCTTGCTTAGTTTTCATACATGTATATATCCAATATCAAAAGTTAACACAGTGGGTTTAGTAACTTATACACTGCAAGTAAGACAGAAATCTACCCCCCCCCCCTAAAAAAATAAATAATTAGCCTAGGACTATACCGGGGACTATACTTGCATTGATGTACCAAGAACAGCCCATATGACTGTTTTAGAGTTACTGAATTTAGACGTTTTTGTCAGCAATTATGCTTAGTGTGATGCCGCATTTTACTATAGCGCCAGCCTCTTGTTCCTGCAGCTAGGGAGCCAGACTAGACAATGTGGCATCAGTAGCCATTGGTAAATTACAGTACCTGGTACCTGTGCTATACTCCACACTTCTGTTCCGTTAGTCAGCTGTTACATGCCAATTATAGCAAATCTGCCCACTTTACAATAGACCCTTTGAGGAAATTAACTTTCACAACTATATGTACATGTATGTAATCGGCACTTTGCCTTGCCCTTTCAGATGGACCTGGCCCAGCAGTTAGCGGTGGAGATGCTGTCATCCCCTGACAGACACAAGGACGCGGCTACATTCAGCTCCCTGCCAGCACCAAATGATGAAACCTGCACTTACTCTCAAGTGGGTATAGGATCCTACACCCAAGTTGGAATGTTTGGTCAGAGACGAGCTACTCGTGGCGGTCGACGCAAACAACGTGTTCCTAGATCGGTCCGGCCAGGAGTCGAACCCATAACTCCCCCAAAAGCCTCTGACTCCATATCACAGACCTGTCCAGTGAAAGAGGAATTAAATGCCAGCTTCAATATGGCGGACGTGGGGAAATTTAGTTTCCAGTCCCGACGATCCACTTATTCCAGTGAGAAGACCATCATCTGTGATTACGAGGGCTGCGGAAAGAGGTTCTTTGAAAGGAAGAACATGCTGCGACACCAGACGATCAAACATAACAGAGCAGTGAAGTTCCGACGACGGGGACCGAACCAGGAAGGGTTCCTTACACTGCCAGCAGGGATTACACTCAGCGTGACCCCAGACGACCAAGAGGGATTACATACAATGGAAGGAGCGAGTTCGCTTACTGTGAGCCCGAGTCAAGATGGATTACACACAATGGCTGGTGGAATTACCGTTACAGACAGTGCGAGCCCGAACCAGGAGGGATTACACACAATGCCACATGTACCAGGGGGCATTACCAGTACACCCAATCTGAGCCCAAGTCAAGGCGAATTACACACAACGCCAGGAGGAATTACACACGATGTGAGCTTGAACCAGGAAGAATTACACACAACACCAGGAGGGATTACACACGATGTGAGCTTGGACCAGGAAGAATTACACACAATTCCAGGAGGAATCACTAACGTTGTGAGCTTGAAGAAAGAGGAATTACACACAACACCAGGAAGGGTTACAGTTAGTGGGAGCTCGAACCAGGAAGAAGTACACACGATATGAGCTTGGGGTAAGATTGCAGCCAGCTTGGTATGAGACTTGGGGGCAGTTTGCTGACATCTGGGCACACACCTAAATCAAATGTTTTTAGCATACATATAGACCTATATCTATATAGACAGTTACTGTTAGCTGCATGTACATAAACTGTATTTTGTATAGCAAGCACTGGATTCTTTGAACAGTTGTAACACTTAGATTATTCCCGGGAGATTATTCAGTAGTAGCCATGGCAGGCTGGCAGCAACCAGTCAGCAAACTACTACTGATTCTGTTGGAATACAATCTAATACATATTTGGCAGGCTGTTAATAGGGGGCAAACATATGATTCTGCAGACTTCTTATGGCAGGGAAACATAATTATTCTGTGTCTGTGTACTGCTCCTTCAGACATCAGTTCACTGCTGAACCAATGGTCATAATGTAAACATGTATGTTGCATCGCAGTCATAACATGACTTAATCAGAGTTGCTGTGATTCATTGTTATGGTAATTATGAAGACCTCTGTGTTTGTTTATTGTGTGGTTATTATCAAGGCAACAGTGTTTGTATATTGTATGTTAGCAGTTGTGGTGTGCTGTCATTGTTCATTCAAGTCTTTCTGCTGTGTCGGCTGCTGGCTGATACAATAAGAAGCAGTTTCTGGTACAGAATAATGAAGTCTATACTCTTACGCTGGGTGTAAATGTGCATTCTGATATTCAGTCAACTCTAGAAACCTACATGTTAGAAACCTACATGTATTATGGAGGTAATGAAGTCATATATCCTGTATATGTGGTACATAATACTAAATTTAGTTTTTGACACCATGGACACAGCCTCCTATTTCTGCTGCCTGTTGTGGGCTGCCTGTTGTGCCTTTGTGTGTCACACATAATCCTGCTGTCCTGCTGTGCATTTCTATACGTCTGTACTTACACCTGATCTATAGGATCTAATGCCCTATATATAGCCATGCTTGACTGATTAAAGAATTTCTTCAAATTTTCCTTTGTATTGATTCTTCAATGTTTAGTGTACCAAGACTGGTTATTGTGACGTTCCTTGTGTCCAACAGTATTAGTTTCCCTTGATGGTATATATGTGACATGTCTGTGTCAGGATATACATGTAGGGGTACACATGGGTCTATTATGCCCCGATTCAAGTTTTATTTTTTAACAGAGAACTACGAATTGCAGATCATTATTTAAGACCCCTGTCTGAATCATGTATCAATATTTAACAGCTATGGCGAGTCGCAGATCACGCTTTAACAGAAATGGTCTAGTAGATCGTAGTTTTATAGGTGGGCTGGCTCACGAATCAGCAGTTAGCAATGGCACTAAATTGCTAATCGCTCTTTTAGTGAGGAGTGCAGAACGTGACTCGCAAGATAAGAATTTGGTCGGTTTGCTAGATCGATTTGCCAAAACGGCTGACTCACGAGATTCAGTCGATTCGATTTTAACCCATGTGTACCCCTACATGTGCATTGCTGTATACACACTAAACACACTAAAAGGAGACAAATACATGTATAACTAACCTATCCCTATCATTTTCTTCCAGATACGGCAAGGTTACCGCATGGACCATTCCCACACAGCAACTGGTAACTTTAGGACTCACCTGAACTCCGGTCAGACGGCATATAACTATATGGACCCCAGCAGCATGACGTTAGCAGGACTTGACCTTTTCCGACGGCAGCGCAGGTCTCGCACTCAGACGGACGAGAAACAGTTTGCGTGTGAATTTCCTGAATGCGGTCTGAGATTCTATCAGAAGAGAAACTTGATGCGTCATCAGAGCATGAAACACGGCGTGTCCAAATCTACTGCTCGAGGCAAACGACACGCTAGTAGTTACACATGGGAGGGAGGAGAGCAACTGATGGAACAGCCAGACCAAGACCCGGACCCATCTCAGAATTTTGATTAGCTGATAAATCTGTAAATGTGCAACTGAACATTCTTGAATTTTAAAGATAACATTTCAAAGATGGAAGAGCTGTAAATATGAATGTTTGTGCCTGGTTTATTGTGGTTGGCATGTATTATAGAGAGCTTAAATCATCAAACACAGCAGTGATATGGCCAGTCACTAATCATATTTCCATATTCACTATTTCTGTGGGAGGCAAAGTTATTGCTATAGTGAGTATGTTATGGCTATCGTACACCAAACATGTCAAATGGCCTTGTAGCCTGTCATATGTGTTGTAACCATCACAATGGCAAATTTGAAGTGATTTAGTAACTGCATGTACTTGACCAGGGCTGTGTTCAGTATCAAATTCCTGTCTCTAGTACACGGCTGTTGTGGAACGTTTGCAAACTTTCGATACTGAACGCAGCCCACTGCTTTCAATATTGCCATGGTTATGGTGACAAATGGCTGTTGATAGCAGAAACCATTGCCAAAAAGTCCGCATTTTGGCATTTTGAAAACATGACACTACCATGTATCTGCACTGTTAATGTTGACTGTGTGTGGTATAACGAGAGGCTTTCTATATTGTTTGTTCCACTGACACTAGTATTGGAACACTTGTGATACACTTCTACTATGTTTATTTTTGTTATTTTCAGTTATTAACATGATTAATGTTTACTAGTGTTTGTTGTACATACTTTTCCAAAATAATATGTGAAAGAATAACGATGTGGAACGCGCAGATAGATCAAAACCCAAATGTTCAAATCTGATAAAGTCGCCAACCGTGATGTAAATACGGTGTGAGTTACTTTTACACATGCACTCGCCACACGGGTTCAATAACACTGCCATCCAGGTAACCTATCCCTCATTGGGACAGGTACAGTAGACCTAGATCTTTACTTGAGCCCATCAGAGATTAGGTGTGTACGCTGTACCATTAACAAGTATGGGCAGCAGGGACAAAAATTTCCAGTGTCGCAAACGGGCTAAACTTAAATCGTTACTACCATCTGTAGCTTTAGCTGTGAATGGAATTGTAATGTTCATGTACATGCACATTGTACACAGTGTTCTCCTGTCTGTCAATTGCAAGATCCAATTCCCAGGCGGGGTTCCCAGGGCAATTAATGAGCAAACCTGATAATAGCAAATACTCGGGGGATACCATCACAGGCCTGATACTGATGGTGGGGAATTGTACTCACTACAGCAGAACCTGTCTTGAAAGACCACTCCATTGGCAATACAAATATGGTCTCTTAAGACAGGTGGTCTCTGGTGACAGGTTCAGATGCTCTGAAATGTGGGGCCTTCTGCCAGGAATATGTGGTCCTGCAAGATGGTCTCTCATGGCAGTGGTCTCTCAAGACAGGTTTCACTGTAATATATAATATGGTAGTGAGGGCAAATATATCTGGAAAAAAACATGATACCCTTGTGCAATGTTACTGTTACCAGGTTATATACAATTTGTACCAAAGACGGTTTGGGGTAAAAATTTTGACAAATTTTGATGTAATTCAATCAAAGTAGACAGACGAATGATAGTGAATGCGGCAATCCATCAGTAACGTGCAATGGATTTATATGCACCGGGTAATTACACAACAGACATGAAACTCTTTTAAATATTCACTTGCCTGTGTCTTTTATTTGTAAAACAAATGTGTTAATCAAATTCGCTTTTGTCTTAGGAATATCTTTATGGTGACATTCCGGTAAATGTCACACATGAAACTCTTTCAGATATTCAGTTGCCTGTGTCTTTTATTTGTAAAACAAATGTGTTAATCACATTCGCAAATTTGTCTTAGGAATATCTTCATGGTGACATTCCGGTAAATGTTAGTTACATGTAGTTTCAGTTTGTTCAGTGAATCGACATTATAAAAAAATAAGTATGTTGCTTCATTGTAACCATCTAATTTCTCCCTGCGGTAGCGTGTAGAACATGTGAAGTGATAACTGATCTCCCTCTGGGTTGTCCTGTACCCCCACATCTATGTACATGTTCCACCTGTGTTGTAATTACCGGTTATGTACATGTGTTGTAATGTACATGATGCATGTATTACCAGATTTCTGTACTTAGTGTAATCAGTTTCGTTACTGAGTTTATAATCGGCCAAAATGTGTAAAAATTGTTTGTTTATGTAACCATCCACATGCATTATATCTGTAATCTGCACTGTAATCCATACGATTGTAAGTTTTAGGAAATTTTTTTAATAAAGCGTTGACGAGTCAGGAAGTTGTGTTATCCATGTCTTATTTACTGATTACCTAATGATGTAGAAATTTCATTGTTCCAACAATTCTAAAAGCATAAAAACGGACTTTTACCCACATGCTATTTGAAAAAAAATGTCTGATTTGACACATATATTCTGTCGATTGAAAAAGAAGATACATATATTCAATACATGAAAAGAAGTCCAAATTCCAAGATCATCATTTGTATTAATATGAAATGTATAACAACTAAAGTCTGTTGATACAAATTATATTACCTGTATCAATGTGTTTATATTGAGATGTGCACTGTTTATTTTTTAACCAGGCTACGCGAGTGCCATTGAGGATGGATGGGAAGACAGGCTATATGTTTGAGCTGGATGGGACCATACAGACATGCATGCCCTTACGTAGTAACGACCCCGCCCTCAAGGTGCATGCTTGCCGTGTCCCCGGCTGTGACAAAGCTTTCATCCATGCCACTAGTACACGACGACATGAGAGAATAGACCATGGTTACTACCGCAGGGGTGGCAACGCTTCCGGTTGCTCTAGGCAACCGTTGCTAGGCAACATGCCCTCCTCAGACACTGCTGGAAGGGATAGACGGCAAGGAGAAACTGGAGCTCAGCGTGGGGATGTGTCAGAGCATCATGAACAGGAGAACTGAACATTTTCTCACCTAGCGTCAACTGTCTAATCAGTAGCGGTTACATGCACATGTGTGATAATCCTGACTGGTAGATGGAGGGTGTACCAAGGACGCAGCCCATCAATATGAGAAGAAACAATACTGCTTTAGAATTTGTTTACTTACCTTTTACATTTTGCTGTACAATGAGTTCGTTTAAAACATTCAATAAATTTTATGACGAGTTGTGGTAATTTAACCGGTATATTAAATTTCTTTCAGGGTACTCAGAATGTGTGATGTGTTGTGTTTTTAGAAACTTACGTCAGCTGTTGTATCTGCACAGAGTAATACAGGAGACAGGACTTGTGTATTTTGTGTATTTTATATGTTCATTTCAATACCTTTGAGTGAAATAAGGTGCATGTAGTAAGTAATGCAATGTAATAGCAATGTACTAATTACTGCTTAATCACAGTAATCATGGTAATGTGAATGCATAGCTCTGTCACCCAATGACTAACATTAACCCCTTCATTCCGTACTTTTACCCTCTGTACTTTTCCTCTCCATTTGTAGAGCTATGGAATGCCACGTCCTTCCTCTGACAGACTGCCTGATTCTTCTGGAATGTTCCGTTCTCCCCGACTAACAGCCCACCTCCCCTCTACTGACAACGATACACAGTCCAGGACGTTTCACGAATGCCAGTTTCCGGGTTGCCATAAAAAGTTCACGTTTGAGACAAACACTCGCCGACATGAACGCAAGGAGCATGGATTCTATAGATCATGGAACATTGATGGCTGCCAACGTCGCTTGAACAATACAACCTGGTTCCCTTCACCGCAATAGCATGAATGGGGACACCACATTTTTGATAGCCATGTTTGCAGAATTCTGAGTAGTAGATCTAGATATAGTACATGTATGCATGGTCTAGTGGCTGTATATTCGGGTATGGCCCACTTATTTCACAAAGTACAGTACCTAAACCAAATATCCTTGTGTGCATATACATACATAAATGCTCCATTGCTTCTAAATTGATTGCTATTTAACTATATCAGTTGTGCTAGTCAGCTTGCATGCTACATGTACTAACAACGACACCAGTCACAATCGGTGGTCATGAGGTTAATTAGCATAATCTGCATGTACCGTTACCATAGCTTGTAGTGAACATTACAAGGTTCCCCCAATACATGGTTCCACAGACTCACTACCTCATCTGCCTTGCTTCCTTTTGCCGTGACAATTGTGACTCTCGCTGAACTTTACTGAGAAGTATGGCGAGTTTACAAACAGGAATTTGTATTCACAAAAATCTCTGCAGCATTATGGGGTTAAAACCCAGGATCTAACTCTCCATAGCATATTTTCAGCGGAAAAAAACGAACTGCAGAAGTGTTAAATGTTCTAAGAAGGAAATTGTAAGTTCTGTTTCACATATATACGTTGTTTTCATTTGTATGTTATACATTTCTGTAGTATGGCCTTTTATAATGTTATGTTTTAATCTTCTTACTTTTAACACAGGATCTACTGTTATATTTTAGGCTTGAACATGTCTACATGTACAACTGCATGTACAATCTGATGGCAAAATGGTTATCTCTAAAACCTGTGACATTAATTTGAAAGCTAGGATTTAAAACTTTGTTGCCGGTAATTTAGAAAATTGTTTTAAGCTTTTGTGTGACTGTTCCATTTTGATAGTCACATCTTTATATACTACTCACAATTTGCTAAGGATCAGTTACATGATCCTTAGCAAATTGTGAGTACTCACAGACTGCTACGCACAATTTGCTAAGGAATATCTGATCTTTCCAGACAGGTAGCAAATTGTGAGTAGTATATAAGAGTACAATGTAAAACTGTATGTGTATCTGTAATAACCCAATACTACTCAAGTGCATTCCTATGATTTTGCAAAGTCTTGGCCAGATCCTAGTTGAACATTGGCAGTGGGTATGAGTAGTAGACATGGTAGATACCAGGCGACCTTCAGCTGTAATGATCATGATAGTTACTACAGTACATATCCGAATGTTATGTAAAAAAAAAAAACAACGGGTTTGATTGTAGTACAGTGGAAGGGGTCTTGAGAGACCATCCCATGGGTACAAATGTGCCAGTCTCAAGACAGATTTCACTGTATATGGAGTCCTTTGTCATGCTTATTGTATATGTAGAACTTACATTCCAAGGATAGTATTACGCACCAGTGTATGTTCATGGCTTTTATTGTAAGACACAGTTGTATCCCTTTTGCAGTGGATGTGTATCAGTCTTGAGAACCAGAAAGGCAAAATAAAACTTTCATCATTCAGACTTAAGTCCTTTGTATTTCACATTGTTTCAACGTTTCCAACACTACATGCATGCATAGTCAAGAGAGCTTCTGAGATTATTTCACAGTGTACAAGTCCTGTCGTGTTTTGCATATTTTTGGCAGTGTCACAGTCGATTATCTCTATATTCAGTACTTGAACCAAGCATCACTGGGTTTAAGTGGGAAAGCGAACGCATCAGACATATTTGACATGGGGGGACCGATTTAAATTCCATCTATTACTTCCTCCTGTTTCAAATTCTTCTATCTTTATGGTTCGCTATATCGACTCCTGTCAGAGAAGCTTATATGGCTGTCATTGGTAGAAATATATATAGCGTACATTTGTAGATCATTTATTTCTCATTGTGTGGGTTTAGACACAAGCAAAGAAACCTTCAGTCCAGAGAGTCCTAATACTACTAGTAATATTTTCACCCTTACAAAATTAGAATTTTAGTACCACTTTTTAAGCATTATTTATTAATAAGCTCATCTTACAAGCAAGACACATGTACATTGACTGGAATAGTCCAATAAACCGTCCCTCTTATGTTTCAGTTTGATGTTGATGTGGGTGGTGTCTCCAGTAACGTGCCTGTACAGGATCAGTATGATTCCCCGTGTATGTCAACCTCACAGCCGTGGTTGGACACGGAGCCGTGGCTGTCGCAGGCAGACTGGCAGGGTGGGACCAGACGTGGGGGCCCCAATGCCAAGGACGAGGATAAACCCTACACCTGCTCTAGGTGTGATCGCAGATTCTACCATGAGACACATGCCAGGAGACACGAGAGAAATGTACATGGCTTCTGGCGGAAGTTTGGACCACGTGGCACCAACCCAGGCCAACTACCTCTCTGATCCTAGAATGAGGTTCCCAGCTAGTGGAACACTGATACCAAGGAAAAATGATATTCAGCCTTATACAGTAGTCCCACCTCTAATGAGGCCACCCTATTGCAAGAAATTGTGGCTGCATTAGGAAGGTGGCCTTTGTTGGGAGGGAGAACTGCATTCACTGTAGCAGTGGCATAGATTTGTGGCCACATTAGAGGGGGTGACCACTGCAGAGAGTGGCCACTGAGAGACCACTGTATATACATTTGTAAGACATACATACATGTATGTTGAACCACAAGTTATTGATTTAAAATCTGTGACTTGGCTGTGACTTTCTGCTGACCATCTGATGAACTAATAAATCTCCTGATAGGCTACCAGCTTGTGATTGTTGCTTTGTGTGTTACAGCCAGATCTGAAGCTGCCTGTGGGGTGTTGAAACCTATGTAAAGTCTGGGATTGTGACTAATGCCTGTCCATAGTGTCGAAGTTATACGGAATTAAAGCTGAACATACTATAGATAGTTTATTTACACTTTCATGTTAAAAATACAATAATAAATGTAGATGTTAGGACAGTTCATAATATACAGTAGTCCCTCTCTAATAAGGCCACCCTATTTGCCAATAAATTGTAGCCACATTTGAGAGGTGGCCTTTGGTGAGAGGGAGAAGTAAATTAATGCATTCATAGCAGGAGCAGCCAAAATTTGTGGCCACATTAGAGAAGATGGCCTGTTTTGAGAGTGGCCACTAAGAGAGGGACCACTGTACATGAAAGTGTTGGCAATGTATAGGCTTTATACTAAAACTGTCAGACTGAGCGTTTGCTTTTCTAAGCTTGCTTTCATTATTAAAGACAACTTTGTTTAATCTTTGTGACTTTCTTCATTCCCCTTGTCATAACGTGTAGGAATTTCTTCATATTCCATAATTTCAGTGTCTCGGATTTTTTACCTTTGTTCTTTCAGTTTGTATTGAGTGGAGAAGTCCAGCTGCCTGACGACCTTGGCCTCGACCTGCTTGGAGCAGCCTCAAGGTCACTGGCTCGGACACTGGCTGCCAACCTCACTGTACCTCAGAATAGACACGGCAATGCACCATTTCCAAAAGTCCGGAGTTTTGTGACACATGCCCCATTGGAGGTGTGTGCGGATTCCAAGCCAGTGAAGAACAATCCGTACGCGCTACTAAAGCTGCGTGGTCCTGTGGTGTTCCGGCGTGCGCTCCAGAGACTCGGCCAGTCCTGGATGAGATCCATCTCCAGAGAAGAGACCCGAGCCTTGTTTTATCAACTGGAATGCGAGGGTTTCGGGCGCCTGGTGGATGACGGGATGCAGCAATATTTCGCCAAGGCTCTCCCGGAGAGCTTTCATGCCTCATTAGGAACAGACAGTGATCCTGAATCCTATCTCATGGGTCGGATCTCGGTGCGTGCCTATGAAGAGGCTTTTTACGCTTCCGACTCCTACTTTAACTCGCTGGTTCCTGGTACCAAGAGGAGGATTGTGAGTCTACTGCGACCTGCGATGGGCCAGGCCTATATTGATGTTCTCTTGTCTATGATTGGACCACCAGAACTGCCGCCACAGAATTCGGCATGTGATGGGAAATAACTCACTGACTCACTCGACAGTACCACAGTAAACGTACATCCGGTAAACTATTCTGTTAAACTGTTAAAGAGATTTAATATATCCTGTGATATGTGTATCTGGATTAAACAGCTCTATAGGTGATCACACCCAACAAAGAGTGTGTCTGTTATAGAAACCCACTGTATGTACATTTTATATATCACAAATAGAATATTGGTTGAATTAAACTGTTTCAGATGTTTTGCTTTGGTATAATAGCTACCTGTAATATGCTGTGTGGGATGTGTCCTTGGTATACAGTGCACATGAATATATATATGTAAATGTCATTTACTAGTATACAATCGGGTGGTCACCGTTCTTCAGCTGATGACCATGTGTCTACAAAAGTGGTGACATGAACTTGAAGAACTCGGGAAATTGGAATAGTTTTTGAAAAGAGAACTTACCGGTACCTTTCTTTGTACATCTTATAGGGTAGAGGTTTGATAATAGATATAAACTAGTGGAGACTTGGAGAGTGGGTATCATGTGGTATCAACATGCTGCTGACAATCTGGCTAATAACAATTGCAGACTAAATCTAGGGCAATGTGTCCTGCATCAAGATTGGGTCATGTGGTTGTATACATTGATTGTAAGAGGCGTCATTTCATGCAATCATACTATTCATCTCGAGATTAACGTCATATATATTATTTATGGACAGATACATGTAGCATGGTGGGTCTATAATATACTGTCATCAAGTTGGTATGAGGAACACACTTCTCTCAGTACAGTGGTCCCTCTCCTAGAGGACACTCTAGAAAGGACGCCCTTCTATAAAGGACACAAATTTTTTGCAGCAAGTAGTGTGAATGCATGTGGTGCTCCCTCTCACCAAATGACACCTCTCTAATA
>JAAUYG010126741.1_pt1 | contig 28363 bp, 18 predicted proteins | sample 7278091 | NCBI WGS metagenome assembly JAAUYG01 (sample SAMN14350201, study PRJNA611818) | marine sediment metagenome | isolation source: surface marine sediment (0.6m) | place: French Polynesia: Moorea | collected 2018-08 | reverse complement strand
TATGGGTGGGTGGGTGAATCAGGCTTATAGTCGGCTTTCAACCACTCATGGTCATATCACCGACTGCAAGTTGGATTCGGTGGTGTATGCAGGTGTATGCGTGGTGATTTCCATTGTAATATGTCTATGTAGATGTCTAATTGTGGTACGTTTATATACTCCTATTTTGTAAACTACATGTACACTTGTAATTATTCTTTGTTTTTTTGTTGCTGACAGAGGATGGTTGAAGCACAGCGTGCTGTTTTCTAGCATTGTATTGATATTTAATATCCATTTATAAAAAATTGTGCAACCCCAAGTCTTACAAGATAGGGCAAAGGGTGGAAGCCACATGTGACAAGATACATTGTGTGTTTCAGTTACCTAAAACTTGGCAACCTTTGTATTTTCGTGATATATGGTTTCAGGCTTATTTGTTTTTCGAAAACGCCCGCTTGAACTTCAAACACTCCCGCATGAATGATGCCAACGCTTTGCATCTTGCATGTATCCAGTAACGCCATTAAAAATATGAGCCGCTACCTTAAATCCTGTCTGAGCCAACCATCATTTCATTTCATGCAACTGAGTAATTTAGCCGGTTTCTAGATCGTGATCATGAGACAGAAATGACTCTACAAAATTGAAATATATATCGATCGTCCCTGCCGTTGTGTCTTTGCAGATGCTCCAGCGATAGAAGGGTATAGACTCCATCCTGGTGACGTCACTGGTTCTGTATATGGTCGCTATGGTTACAGCCTTGAGTAGTGTGCCAGGAAGTGTACGGGAGATCGGATGTGCCACGGTTTCACATACGGGGAGATCCCTAGTGTTTTCTGCCTCATTAAGAGCATTCGAGACTCAATTTCTGCAACAGGAAAAAACGGCTTTTTTGATACCAGAACCTATGTCAAAATAAAATAACCGTGCTATTAAAGTTTTATTGTGTGTATTCATACAACAAATTAGTTGGCTTCGCAATTTGGCTTTCTGCTGCTGGGTACCGTATAAAGTCATGTACTTTGAATTGTGAGTTTGAAGCTTGTCCCTCAAGTTTTCCTTGTAGAAGTCATGATATATTTCATGTATTTCCAGAATAAACTTCTGAAAGGTATTTTTTATCCAGGGTCTCAAGACTTCAATTGAATCAACACGTATTCCCATTTTATTATGAAGAGACATTGGATGCCTAATATTACCCATGTCGATAACAATATATCAACTTGACCTGCTGACGTGGGAGTTCCGGAAGTGAGCCAACCACGGTTAACGTTGACGTCATGAAAATTACATGAAAATCTCATAGAAAACACTCAATTTTAAGGCCTTTGGTTTGAAACAGTTGGGGATCGAATATCGCCATCCCAATCCCCTAGCAGCAGTCTTTGTCGCTTTGTGAATTCCTGCTTGGTAGGTAATGTTGGAAACCCGTGACGTAGTTTATGCTTATACTCTGTTTTCACTCAATACTCGGAAGGGCGGAATCTTTTTATGCACTTGTCCGTGGTTGTGTTTTGTGTGCATTGTGTTCCCGGGATTGTGTTCATCGTGTCGTGGTCCAGTTCCAGATCTAGTACAAAGGTAATTTGGTCCAGTGCTAAGACATTCCGGCCAGGAGGCGAAGGATTAAAGTGCCCCACTTTGGGACATATTTACAGGGTTCTTTAGAGGACAATATAACATAGACGTTGTCGTTGGTCGTGACGTAAACGTTTCGTGTACGTTATAGGGAGTGTGAGATGGCAGTAGACACGGCACGAACTTGTACTGGCGCTGGCAGTGGTTATATGTGGTGATGTACTGTAGTTTGTACTGGTCCACCATCATTATCCCAGTCACTGCCAGTCTCTGCTGACTCAGTGATTGCAGTCAAGGAACGGTCGTTGGGAGAAGAAGAATACCCATGGGAGGAAGAACCACAGAGAAGCCAACTGACTGAAGCAGTCAGGGAGCTTACTATAATGTTTAGTAATCTTACTGCCGCGGGTAGTAATGTAGGGTATGGGCTACCATCACTTGCCAACGACACTACCAGTAACCAGTATTTCAAAGTGTTTTGCAATTTGTTTTTGTTTTTCAATAATTACCCGGCAAATTACGGAACATCCCCTCATTATATGAGAGAATAAGCAATCATTCTTGCCAGGGAGACGAAACCATGATGTTGCTACCTTCCTATGACGGAATGGTTAATTTGTGACCAGGTGTTAATAGGCCCCGTGGTTAAAAGTGTCTGCCTCCGCCCCAGGAATTTTGCCAGGCATAGGGACATTTTTTGAGGTAGCCAGATATCTCCCTTGTCCATTCATCGCATGCCCATTAAGTCGTTATCCCTACTTTCTCTTTGTTATCTTTCTTTCTACAGTACCCCTCAATTCAGGTATTAAGATACTAACACGCAGTAATGGTGAACAGTGGTGCCCCCTGGCCGTCTGTTATGGCAGCATATGCACATTACTATATATTAGCTGTAATCTTATAATCTTCAAGCGTGAATTGTTACTGGGATCTGGTATTGTTACTTAATACAGTAAGCTCCCTGACTGCATTAAGTACAGATCGACATAAGATGGTCGGTAGAATCTGGAGAGGCCTGCACATAGGATCAGATCACCACAGGAGACTAGATCCACTGTATCGGTACAGGCAGTGAGGAAATCCGGGACCCATCTGATCCAGGCCTGAAGGCATAGTCTGATATCAATTGTGAAATGTGAAAACCTCAGGGACAACCAGACTGAGTCATTGAGTTGTTCTGGAATAAGGATGCGATCGACATGTAAAAAATGTGACAAGAGGACAGTAACCGGCTGAGACCCTATGTTGTAGAGCCTGTCGGAGGGATTGTTCTCCAGACAACAATAATGAGCAATAAATTCTGTTTCTTGACGTTTGTTGCCCCGAATGATGGTGATGATGATGAACATACATATCTTGTGCCCACACATATACACAGGTGACCATCAACTTAGAAAGAAATGATGTGTATACGCTAAATTGTGTTACAGGAGGCCCTTACATGTAGTTACTATCTATTTTAAAGTGAGAAAATGAAAAAAAAAATCGACAGAGTCTAATTGTCGTGACAATCTTACATAGAAGATGAGGCATTGGTGAGTGATCTCTCATTGGAAGACCTGCAATGTTAATACCAGGCCCTTTCGTGCTGGGAATGTCAACGTAAAGTTCATAGATTACTCTCTGTGTAATTTTATACTGTACACAGTCTTAGCCCACAGAATGAGAAACGCTGCATAATGTATCATATTGGGTACAAGTTAATTTGGACCTGTCTATTTTGGGCCGAACCATCTACGCCCGACAGTTTTTGGGTGCAAAGCCACCGACACAATTCCGCCTCAGGTGATCAGAAAGGAATCACCCAAAGCATTATACTGACGCCGGGCCGAGCATGAGTCGATTGCCTAACTTCTCAATACAAAGCGCCAAGCTGAGAAGCGTAACCCTCCCAGTTTTAAAGACAGTTTTTACGTATTGGCTCGAACTCCGGCGTGCTGCACCCAGAGCGGACGCTCTAACCACTAGGCTACAGTGTTTTTTTCGCTAGATGGTGCACTGGCTTATGTATATTGTAGTGTAGAGGTCAGATACCTCATATCGTAGCATAACGAGATATGCCGGTCTAATACCTAAAAAGGAATACAGGACTACCGTTTAGAACCTACTCTTTGTTTGGAATATCTATATTATACACACTCCCTGACGCCTTAGTATCTCTAGACCTATGAGTCTGTTTAAAAAGAGAATTTTTGCAATTTTACGTTTTGACTTGTCAGTCGAAATGTAAAATTGCAAAAATTCCTCTAGTACAGGGGCGCTTGTAAACTGACTTCGACACACTCGGCCCGGGCTTCCAGCAATCGCGCCCCTCAGTGAGCTGTTTATGAATGCTGTTTATGCACGTAGGTTTGTGCAGAGGGAAGTCACGGCTCCTACTAGTCGATTTCCCGTATCATGCATGGGTAAACGCCACCTGACATAGCTGACCCACAGTCACCTGATAGCGTTATAGGCTCCAAATAGAACGATATGCCAGCTATATTATCCAATAGTCCCTCTACTTTACAAGCCTCTATTTTAAGACCACCCTTGATTATAAGACTGCTTGATTTGATCTCAAAGGGCAAATTTCTGTGTTAAATGACCTTTATTTTAAGACCACCTGCAATATAAGACCAAATTTTCTTGGTCCCATGGGTGGACTTAAAATAAAGGGACCACTGTACCAGGGAACATAATTCATGTACCAGACATAGCTAGAAAATTAACAGTGATGGCGTTGACGACCATGAATATAAATCCCTGCAAGCATGTTTTTCTCTCAAAAACACAAAAATTAATTGATCCCCACAAATATTACCTAATGAGTTTACAGCATGTATTGATTATGATAGCCATTGTGTAGTGTACTGCAACACAGTCGTGGTTTTTGCAAGTTTTCTGAGATATTGCTAAGCAATACCTCTGTCCTGCATGTATAGTATTACGTCTGCGCTTGTTGGGCAGACATACCGTATTGTCCCTATTTGTAGAGCATGCCCTAATTGTAGAGCACGCCGATTCCCACACTTCCAAATTCAAAAACTTTAGTTGTTCCAGTAGATCTAGTATATTATTTAAACACAGTTAAAGACATTTCACTTGCAACTGGGCAAATTAACTCAACAGATGCAGGAGATCATCGTGATTCACACTGCAAACAAGACTGCTGATCACAGGCCGTTCGGCCGCTACGCACCAAAAATCATTACCATGTGCAGTAATCATGGGTCTATGTTATGTGGCAAAAATCTTTACTGTGTTCAACGTGCACATGGTAAAAAAGGTTTGCACAATTTGTCGTCCATGCTGTGCTTGCGCATGCTCATGCGCTTCAAATAGGTACAATACGGTATGTAGATTACTAGCAGCCAAATCTTCATAAAGAGATCATTTTTCAGGTGATTATGCCTTAGCTTTAATTTCCATTGTTCATAGTCGGCGGTTACGTATGAAATTAGTTGTTTGTAAATCATCAGGGGATTGTATGCTAATGACCAATCCATGATGACAGCCAGTCAGCCAGCTACAATATCAAGCAGTGAATATTTCAGGATAATAAGTTGAGGAAAGATTGGTGCACAAAAGCAGCCCCTACTAACAAACAAAACAAAAACAACAATTATGAACAGTGTCCCAATCATGAGACCTTGTATGGCAGCAGTAATAATCTCATGAAGACCTGTTCAACCTATAGGAGAACATGTCTTGATGGCAGCCACGTTGGGCTGATAATAAAGATGTGACAATTGCTTTTCAAGACAGGTAATCCCTGAGGATAAATGCTGCAGTACAGTAGTCTCACTCTAATGGGGACACCCTTTCTGCCAAACAACTCTGTCCTTATCAGAGAGGTGTCTTCTGGTGAGAGGGAACATCACATACATTCACGGTACTTGCTGGCAAGATGTGTCCTTGCTAGAGTGGTGTCCTTTCCATAGAGTTCAGAGTTCTGGAGTTGTAAAAAATAGTCTTAATAAGTTTTGACTTGAGTCACCCATCACAACAATGTGATTGGCTGAGAATTGGACTGAGGGTGAAACTTAAGACTTAAGTATTTTAGAGGACTCTGGCCCTGGTATCTCAAGACATCTTTGGCTGTAACAGTATGCAGTAGGTTAGATCCTCACAGTGGGCTGGTTTCCCAAAAAGTCTCGAGTCCAAAACCGAACTTAGGCACGTAAAAGGGCCGCCAAGGTGATCACGGGGCTTGCACTCACTTCTAAACTTAATGTTCTTGAAGATGACGCCAGATATACAGCAGGGTATAGTTCTGCCTATTGCTATTCCAAAGTATTCCCAGCACCTATACAGTGAAGCTTGTATAAAGACCACCCTAGGGTCCAACAAAATATGGTCCTTACACACAGGTGGTCTTTATATGCAGGTTTAATAGTATGGAAGGTATACGTCTACCACTTGTAGTAATAGGTGGTATTTATAAGCAGCCTGCAGGTGGTCTTTATGTACAGGTGGTGTTTAGAGTGTGGTATCACTGTACATGTACTTATATTTTTACATTTTCAGGCAAAGGAGACATGTTAAAGCAGTTAGAGAACTCCATGCACGACGTCAACGACAAGTACATCCTGCTGGAAGAAACGGAAAAGAATGCCGTACGCCAGGCCCTCATCGAGGAGAGAGGACGTTTCTGCCACTTCATATCTTGCCTGAAACCTGTCGCTGTATGTGGTTAAAAAATGAGCGAATTCACCGATAAAATTTTCATCATATTATCCTTCTACAATACAGTTCATGGATTGCATTTATGGGTTTAAGTACTAGTCGCATGCTTCTAGCTGCCAGGATTTTAAAATCGGTTCCGTGAAGGCTTTCTATGGAGGAATGATTTTGTTCAGTGGCACTTCCTTTAAAATATTCAGTGGTTCTTCCTTTAAAAAAAATGCCTTGAACACATAAGTAAAAAAATACCACTATGTACTAATATATGTATCCTGTGTTTGCGATTACAGCAATACATGGCACTATAAAACGCTGGCACATCACGGCCCTTTGATTTTGTGGATTTAAATTTTTTGGCATTCTCGCAATTTGTGTTGGGATTAGTACTCTGCCATTGTAAGTTGGTAGCCTGAAATTTTCACAACTTACACCAACAAATAAATTACACTACATAATGGATCAGGAAATGTTAAGTGTTTTACGGGAACAGGCTACATGTATTTAGAATAATAGAGATTATGAACACCGTGGCTAATAATCATAAGGTAAACATGTGTGCTAAGACTCGGGCAGTATATCTTTGTCTCTGTGATAAGCCATAACCTACATCATAATGGGCTGTTTCACCACAATTTCAATCTTTTTGTCACAGTGATTTTACTAGGGAACCTAAGTTCATATCTCAACTTCATAACTTTAAGAAATCTAGCTCTTGACCTTGTTACTGTACAAAATAAGCTTTCTACATGAATTTGTTACACGATTTTGTGGATTTTGAAAAAAAAAAGGAAATATTAACTTTCAGAACAATTTTGATCTTGGAAGTAAAGCTAACTTTGTAGACTTTTAGAATGGTTGACAGTTCTGAACAACATCATTTCTTTTACACAACTTTCTCAAGAAGAGCTTTCTGTGAATGACTTAATGAAAGTGTTCACTTCCCCGGGCTAGCGCTAGGAAATTTCTCTGATTAGCCACTGTGGCTAAAAAATATCTTTTCTTTAGCCACAACTGAGTTTATTGAGCCACAAAACATGTAAAAGACGTTGACAATATTAATTTCGGATCCAAAAATTCTAAATTAAGATGCATGGATGTATTTGATTAAATTATGTTAACTAACTCGAATGACAGATATCGTATCATGTGTATATACATATATATATACTCCTTACCGGTATTTACAGTTGATTCATGCAAGCTACATGTAGCATATGAGGTAAAAGTTACGGCTTTAGCCACTGTGGCTAAAAGCAAACCAATTCTTTTAGCCGCATGGGAATTCTTTCAGCATTTGGCTAGAGATAGATAGTTTATTGACAATGTGCAGGTAGCAAGTACAAAAAGCACACAAAGTGTCAATAGATACTACATTAATGCAATGTCCACATAGCCTACATTTCCTTTTGATATTGTTATGGCTACGATATGCAACATTTGATCTGAACTCAAATTAGCCTTATGTTTATGCGTGAAAATACTTGTAATATTCAAAAATATAATTATTTACACAACAATTTGGCATCATCTTGCTCCTAACTCAGGCTACATGGCTAATAGGTAGGGCTAGCTCAGTTTCCTGCGAACTGTCTTTTTCAGGATCTGGAGATCAGCATGTTAACGGAGGTCACCCATCTCCAGGAGATCATCACCAGTCTATGCCTGCAGGCAGGCGAACCCCAGGCCCTACCCCCAGCCAGCGAACAAGTCATCCAGGATCTCAAAGTCCAGAATTCTGGAGAACGCTACTCCTTCCAGGCTAGTGTCCAAAATATACAGTAGTCCCTCTATTTTACAACCCTTTATTTTAAGACCACCCTTGATTATAAGACCGCTTGATCTGGTCCCAAAGGGCAATTTTCTGCATGAAGTGACCTTTATTTAAGACCACCTGCAATATAAGACCACATTTTCTTGGTCCTATGAGTGGTCTTAAAAGTAGAGGGACCACTGTATAACATTTTGTTGGTTCTGAAAATAACCAGGTGTTAAATTAAATTTTAAAGACTCACAAAATTAATAATTCCATTCTGGACGGATTTTCTGCAGTCGATATCTTAGTAATACTATTCTGTTGATGTTTGGTTTTGGACGGCATTGACGTATTTGGATGATATGATTGTCAGGCAGAAACCTTGTACCAGAGAAATTCCCTGCTGTTTTTAAATATTCCCAAGGGCATATTTTACATGCCAGAAACATCGATCTGTTATTTTATTTTTTTTTTCTTCAAATGTAAAGTTTCCCAACTGCTTTCTTTCCTTCTGCCAAGTACCTACTTCAGTGCCAAAAAATGGTGATTGTATCGTTGTATTTTACAGGAGTGCAACTCACTCTCAACCCGAAGATTTCTGTTGTATTTTTCAGACTCCTCCCAGCTCCCCCAGTTCATTAGGATCACGCAAGTCCAGCATCTGTAGTATTAACAGCATTAACAGTTCGTCAAGCGGCTCGACCCAGGGTCTCTCCCCGAGTCACCACCCGCGACATCGCAACGCCTCACAGGTGCGTAGATGTCTACTTCACATAACAGTATAGCTCGAAATCTGCTGTCGCTTCAGCAGCGGTTTGGTTGACTATTGTTGTACTGTACAATCGTGCAACAAGTTGAATACAACCAAAATTTCAAGAATTTACAATAATTTCTTTGTTAGAGATTCCGGAAATTATGATCTAGTTAATTGAGATAACCTTTATAATGTGAAAGAACTATAAATTGATTTTTGCCATTTCTTTCAATGCGAACAACTATTAAAAAATTATGGGCAGAGTATGCATAATCATCATTTCTGTATAAAAATATATTTTGTTTTACACACAAGTTGGAATAATTATTCCAACTGCATGTTGGTGTCTGTTCATGTAGTATCCCCTATATGTATACATTACGTACCCGCTACTTTTCTAGCAGGTGCTATTTGATGATTTTACTTTGGCTGTTTCCAGTTCAGTAGTTTTAGATGCTATGAGCGAAGGGTATGTGCTTGTAATGAAAATTCTCCATATATATAGGAAACCTTTTCATCCCAGTTACTTAACAAACCTGCTTGATGGTCATGTCTCACTGCTTTCTTTAAATCTATAAAACTTTGTTGCCAAAGTTGCAAGTCTTAAAAGTATTACACAACACTGTTCCATGTTCGAATTTTATATTTTGAAAGTTATATGTTATTTAATTGGTTTTGTTTGTCCATCCTAAGGTCTGTTGCGTCCTTTTCTGCGCCATCCCACTTTCACATTACTGATCAGAAATGAATTTTTGACAAAACATGTCTATTTAAAATATTTCATTATTTGTTCTTTATAATTGGCACATTGTTGCAAAGCCTTCAAGTAATCGGACCTATGACTAAAGTTTAAAAAATCCTGCCCATTTACTGGTCCCGAGGGCATACAGCAATAAACATATGTTATAATAAGATATGTGGGGTAAGGCATCTCTCCAAAGTTCCAGTTTAAACCAGTAGAGTTCTTTATACAAGTCTCTTGCTCTGTCTTGTCTTCCTTCTTGACATATTTTTGCTTTTACTAATTATTTACTTGGTGGTAGTTTCTTTCTTTTTGTGATTTTAACGATTTTACAACCTCACACGATCTTCAATTTGAATACTGTATGTGTAAACAGATTCACAGACAAGTTGAAGATTGAAATAGGGCATTAATAATAATTTTATTAATCATGTTAATACCATTGAGAAATCACTACTCTCGTTGTGTTTAATGTCAGTCATGTCACCCCTTCTCAGCCGTTGACCAATACTGGTACATGTACATGATAAGTATCGTATTGTTGTGACTGGGTAGCGTATATGCTTTTCGCTTAATGTGCAATGGAACCCAGCCTTAAGACCCTCCCCGCCTCCTCTCCCGAAATAAAGACCATGGGTGCATTTCACTAAGGAAATAGTGATCTCTTTATAGCAAGCAAATTCACTCACTACTTTCCAGGAGTCTTTTTGATTTAGTGAGCTTTTTAGTTAGCTTTTCACAAAAAAAGCTCACTATTTTGTTTGGCACCCTTCGCAAAACTCATTATTTTTACAGAACTCAAAAAATAGCAAAGACGGTTTTCACATGAGTCCTTGTTCTCAAAGCCATGGAGATATGACATTAAGCCATTTAGCAGACATGCAGTCAGTGTCATGAGATTTTAAAGCAACAACTCCAGCCAAAATTGACTAATTGCTATGACCATTCTTTAAAATTAATCTTTGCCCTAACTTTGGTATTTAAAGAGCACCCTGGACCACTCACTTCAATAGTGAGAAAATCTGCGAGAAAATTTCCTCCTAACTTTTAGTGAAAGGCGATTTCCGAAAACGCTTGCTAATTTAGTGAGCGTTTTGGAAATAGTGAGGAAAATCGCTCATTAGTTGTTTGATAAAACGCTCCCAATCACAGATTTAAGTCTGCTTGGCCTCGACCATAGGTGGTCTTAGCTCTAGGGTTCCACTGTACAATGCTGTATATATAAGATATTTGTAAAGTCTCGTGTGATTATTTTTGGTTTCTCCACATTCTTTGTTTTGTCGATTTTGTGCAACAGCCCCCTCCCCCCGGGCCAGCGCGTCTCTGCAGCGTTTCGTCGCAGGATTCGGGTTTCACTTCCCAAGATACACTGTTCCTACGTGCCCCGAGTCCCTCGGCACGGGACCGCAAGGTACGCCAACGGCGTGAGAAGATACAACGGCAAAATTTGGAATATTTCTCAGGCACTTTACGATTATTGGATTTTTTAGCAAGGCCCACTAATGGGTTTGTTTGGTTTATTGGTTTATGGGTTGTTTGCCCATGAACATAGTTACAGTTGAAAAATCAATATTGTTTGCAAAGAATGAGCAAATAATGGAGACTAACTATATAAATTTTTCATTGGACAGCAAAAATAGTTTTGCTTTTAAAATTAATTTTTCCCAACCATTATGAAGCTCTAGTCATGTATGTACATATTCACTGATGCACAAATGCACCAAAACAGCACTGCATGGTAACTGCTACGTAATATCGTTGGACATTAATATCGTTGGACATTTAGACAGTATGTGATGGAGTCCTTGTTTTCGTGTCTAGTATTTTATTTTCCATTTGTGGAGTATGACTCATTGGTTGTTTCCTGAGTTGTGATATTGGTCTGGTAGAGCGGCATGTTGGGCATGTGATGACGGGTGTAAAATACGAGATGTATCCATGGTAACAAATAATACTAAGTATAATGTGGCATGGGCACTTTTTTGTTTCTAACAATCCCCGTTGGTACATTAGAATGTTATTGTGAGGGTACAGTACAGCGAACGCTCAGAATTAACACTACTAGTGAAACCACAGCAAAGCAGCTTCCATACTTGTGGAACCACATCAAAGCAGTCTCCATACTCTAGTCGCCCCCGTAGCCTAATGATTAGAGGATTCGCTCTTGGTACAGGGGGCCAGGGTTCGATCCCTGACCCGGTCACACCAAAGACGTAAAAACAGGGAGGTTTGCCCTTCTCAGCTTGGCGCTTGGCATTAATGAGTTAGGCAACCGACTGGTGGCTTGGAGTCAGTATAATAGTCTCAGTGATTCCTTTCTGCTCATCTGTGGCGGAATTGAGTCGGTGGCTTGGCACCCAAAAACTGTTGGGCATAGATCGTTCGGCCCAAACAAGAGAGGTTCAAATTGACTCACCACACTTACACCTACATGCACCACCGAATCCAACTTGCAGTCGGTGATTTGATCTTGAGAAGTTGAAAGCTGACTTTAAGCCTGATTCACCCCTTCCTACTCCATTCTCTAGTCTGAGACTAGGGAAGATTGACCATACAGTAGAATGGAACTTCGCCCTAAGACCACCCCAGAAATAAGACTGCTTATTCGATGACCAAAAATTTACGCCCCATTCCTATGTCATGTATGTAGTTTCAGAATTAAGGCCATACTGACCTCGATCATAGGTGGTCCTAACTCAGGGACTTTACTGTTATTGAAGAGTGGTCCAATTTGCTTACTGAACCTGTTTCCAGAGAGTGAGGGTTTAATGAGTAAATAATTGAGCTTGGTTTGTGTGTGTTATGTTACAGAGTTCCCTACAGGACAGCAGCGGCAGTAGCGGGACGGGGACGGATAGCGGCGGGACGACACCCTCCCCATCCTACGCCCTGCCGCCTTCCTCCACCTCCGCCTCCACCTGGGCCAACTGGCCCGACCCGCCCTGCTACAGCGGCGGCAAACAACCACCAGATGCCAACGGCATCGCCAGCCGACCCCACACCATCTCAACAGCGTACGAAAAGTCCAGCAATCGTCCCATGCTGACCTCGGAAACGTTCGAACCACCAACGAGCCTAGACGAAGCGCAGACGACGCCATCGACGCCGAACCCATACGCCGTGCCCTGTGTGATGCCAGCGGTACATAGCGCGCCCGCGCTGTCGCAGTACAGCTGCCTTGTCAAACAGCCAGGAATGGCGCGGCCTCCCTCGCTCCCACCCCCACCGCTGGGACCCAAACCGCCATCACGGGCCAAGCCGGTGGCGCCACCTACAATCCCTAATCTGGAGGGAGAAAACAGGAAACGATTCTCGGGTGAGAAAAAAAAATCCCATCAAGGACATGGACTACCTTAATTCAATCTATTACTTCGGTAAAGAGATTTGATCCATTTGAATGAAAAGGAGACTGGTCATAATGCTTTTGTTTTGGGTTTTTTTTGCGTAAAAAAGTAATAAGAGTTGGTAGTATATGAGCTTTTGGTTTTTATGGGTATTAAAAATAAACATTGAAACAATACCAGTTTTCGTGTAAACTAGTAACGAGTATTTCATGCCACAGAAATCGCAACATAAGTAATTGGTTTCATTCGGATGCAACACTACACATTGGTCATGTGGCGCCATTTAGCCAATCATATTGTTACTGGATAATAGAGTTTTGGCCAATCACAAGCCTACTTTGTGTTCACGCCTTTTCTCTTCTTTCCTGTATCTTTGGAAATTTTCCAGCCAAGGGACTTAAAATACTCCCTATTACTGCTGGCAAATGCTTCTGTATTCCTAATAACAGGACTTCTTTTCCCTATATAAGGTGTGTCGCAACCGCCGGTCTATGTCAACACTAAGGAGCTGGCAAACACTAGAAAGTCCCTCATCCATCGCGACCGAACAGGAAGCAGCAGTTCCTATGGTAACGGCGACCATGACGACACCCTGACGGAGCAGAGCGAACTGGAAGCCGAGGCCGACACCCCAACAGAGGAGGAGGGGACACCGAAAGACACCACCAAACAGGTTGGTGTCTCAATGACAAAAAAATTACACCTTTTGCAATGTTTGGTTCACATGATATCAAAATTGGAACTTGCCTGATACGTATTCTAAGGCACAAAGTAAAGTGGACCCTTGGTGTTGAAACCCCAAGCCTTTCAGCTAGAATATTTGTGGTCGTAAATTGACTGTGGTCTTAAAACAGAGGGCTATTTATCAAGAAAAGGTAACTCGGAGAAGAAATTAACTTTAGCCATGTCACCTTGCTGCATTTACCAGAACACAATAATAGCAAATACAGTGGTCACTCTATTTTACAAACCTTTATTTTAAGACTACCTGCAATATAAAACCACATTTCCATGGTCCTATGGGTGGTATTAAAATAGAGGGAACACTGTTTTTATGTTACCATGACAAAAACCAATTTTAAATTAAAAATGGATAAAAGGTTTTATGTTTTGCAACCCCGCTCGGCAATAAAAATATTAGGGCCATCTTGGTAGAACAGATGCACAAAGGCAAACTAAGATGGTGATGCTCTAAAAGTAAAGTAAATTCTTTTGTGATAATGAGTAATTTAAGGCCTTGAAATTAACTTAACAGTATACCGTCACCAAAGCTGTTCCACACAATAATTTTCAAAAATTGAAAACATTTCACAGTAAGTGTTACTTCTTGCCATTCTTTCGACCGTCCCGGTGACATCCTAACAACAAATTTTAGTCCTCGCCGTTAAATGTTAGAATCGCAAGGGATGGTTGGACTGTGTTGATTTCGAGGCCTGAACTTTTTGCTTGAATATGGGGAGTATCCTAACTCAAGAGTTGCTAACTGTAGTTACCTGTAGTATATAAAATTGGTTGACCGCAAATATTTTTACCCCATACATTCAATTGCATGAAATATTGCATTGTGCTTCAACACACATGCTACACGTTAGGCGGACATATCCATTCTGAGTCGGGTCATAGAGGAACTCGACAACAGCACGGCGGCCATCTTGAATTTGCCCACTGACTCGCCAAAAGCGCAGCTTAAAAGTCTTACTGAGGAAGCGCCCCAGGCAAGGCTATTTACCCCTCACAACATCGAGAATATATCGCCTCCAAACTCGTTTTATATCTTCTATTCTGTGTCTTGGGTACTTAATTAATCCCTTCTTTAATCCGATAATCCTTCTATAATCTGATAAATCCACTAATATCACATATAAATTTATCATGTAGCCACATTTATTAACTTTCACAGACATCCATGATATACAAGTGTACATAAAATATTTATTTATCTAAGGTGGCTTTACCCTTTCATTTGCTTCATGTCGAGTGTGTTAAAAAGTTTATTTCACTGCTTTTAATAGAGCCTTCTATGGAATTTAGTCTCAGTCAAAGAACTTTTCTTAGGAACTTTGTAACACTAAGAATACATCAGAAGTTTCTTCTATAGCTATAGCGTACTAAATGACCTTTTGGTAGCCATGGCTTAAGTTACATTATAACCCACACAAAAAAAAGGCCCAGCACACGACATAATCACAGCTGATATTCTACGTCGGGTAAAAAAAAGGGTTTCTTTCCATCAATTGTGTCTACTCATTACTGCTGCTGGACTGTTTATTCCTTGGTAGCTGCGATAAAAAGATTAACCCTTACTCATGTTACTTCCTTGGACTAGTTTAGTTACTTTAGTTAAACTAGTGTAACTAAAATTACCGGTATTAAAGCATGATAAATCTATTTTCGAAAGAAGACAATTTCATGAAGTTTTGAAACTTATTCTGATAGATACAATTAAAATTCAGAAATTAATATGAAAAAAGACAAATTTATCAATCTGTTTGACACCCAAGTACTGTTCAAAGAAATACCAAAAAATATATAACATGTATAATCAGTTAATCACGGAGTAATCTAATTTTCAGAACTAAATTGGTATCATTGCGAAAGCTGTAATACCAGTAATACATAAACATACCCATTACAGTTTCTAAAGCACTATAAGTAAAGACACTATATTCAGCCTATGTCAAGTATGATTTTGGCACTCTTGATGAGCCAAACAAAGGCGCAAAGAAATCCAAAAAACAAAGCGGTACAAAAATATTGCAAATAGATGTACTAAGTACTGGTAACCATGGTAACCAGGTAACAGACTGAGCAGGTGAAATTTCTGTGCCAGTTTTATCCAAAAATATTTACTTAAGGCCACATGATGTGTGATGTGTGTTTTGTGCTGTGAACAGTTTTGCATCAGTTTTGTGATCCATTGATTCATTCCGCGCATTGCGTGTGTTTTTAAGTTGTTGTGCTGCAGTGACGTCTTGAATGTTGAGCCAATTTCAGTTTTGTCATCCGCAATACCTTGACATACAGTAACACATGTAGCAGTTGTCAAGCGATTGCGCCGTGATGCTTTGCTCGCTTCTGGTTTCATTTCGCATGCTAAAAACATAATATACCGCTACGCAGTTGTTTTATATTATTTTTCAGTATTTAATCAGTCTAGTTTGATATAAGAGCGCTCAAGATTATTATTATTGTTAAAGTCGTAATAAACTGTTTAATACTGTATACTCATTCATGTTCAGTATATTTTACCATAGTAGCTGTCTTTGAATCTTATGAATAGGGTTGTTTTTAACCCTTTCCTCTCAACACTTCTGGATTCTTTGGATTCTGGATCTAAACAAACACAGTGGAATCTTGCTTTAAGACCACGAATTAAAGTGACTCCAGAATTAAGGCCATTTTGTCCTTGATCAAAGGAGGTACCTCTTAGTCCAAGATTTCACTGTGTTGCATTGACCTTTGACATAATTTCTGCCGTTTAGTAGCTTTACAAAAACTCATTTTAGCTTAGACCATCACGTTATAACATTGCTGCAAACTAAAGAAAATATATTTGTAGAAGAAGATGTGGAAAGATACTGGTAGAGGTTTCATTTTTGTCAGTAATCGGGACTGAATGTAAACTGACCACATTTCAGAGGTACAAACATGATGAAAAGTACTTTGCTATATACATGATATATGATACTCTAGTTAGACCTGAAAGTAAATTTAACCATTGGTTGGTATGCAGTAATATACTCCTTTAATTGGGGTAATTTATATTTGCGTTGGTAAAAAAAATGCAAACAATAGCTCATCACATCAAAAACTTGATAAATATATCGAGAAATGTATGTACCGGTAAGCTGGATTTGTTAGGATGAGACAAGACAAGTCGGGGCCAATCACCTTCAAGAGACATTTATTAAGGTTGTTTACCCCTATAACAGTCTATATACTTGTGTCAGAATATTCAGTCACACTGATCAAGTCAAATTGGATCCTGCTTAAATTGTCTTATCCCCCCAAAGCGTGGTGAATAATAATGGCCTCAGTTTGTTAAGCTTGCAAGCCGCAGTCCAACTTTATACATTTTGTGCTTGGTGTATTTATCTACCACTTTTATTAAAATATATGCTAAATCATGTTAATCGCTTCTTAGTGGGTCATTTGCTAAGTGTTTTGGTTTTGCTTCTTTTGTAGGGCAGAACTTTCCAATATTTTTTATCGCCCTTCACTGGGAGTGCATTATTCATGATATTAATGATTTTAAAAGTGACTATATATGCTACTTGTTGCTGAGAATCAAGATTCAACTGTGCAAGTAAACATTTGTTTAAAAAGTTACCAGACGGCGGAAGATCCTCCTTTGTGTAGATTTCTGTAACTGTTTGAATTTAGCAGGAATAATATTTTACAAAACTATTATGTGGTTGGTGTATTTATGTACCTCTTTGTAATGTGTACTGAATCATTTTAATAGCTAGGAATGGTAGCAGGAATAATATCTTAAGAAAGTACGTTTTGGTCATAAGAACTTCTATCAAAAGCATAAGCGAACCGAATTGTTGAATGCAAAAGCATTCCACCCAGCACCCATACCCATTGCTTCTGGTGGAGTTTCTGTTTACATGTGTTTCGTCCGTTGATTTCAGGCCCCTCAGATTGACCTGTTGGCAGCCGCCATCAAGGAGCTAGACGCCAGCACCGCCGCTCTTCAGATGTCGTACGATACCCCGACGCCACAGAACCAGAACCGTCACTCCATCCAGGGCTCCAGCGGCTATGGCACCCTGACCAGCACACCGGCGACCTCCACCGACCCTGTCACATCCCCCGGTAAGCCTATCACGATAACCGATCTCCTAGCATTGTCTCTGTGTGTTTTTGCCTTGTGAATGTACAGTGAAAACCTTGCTTTTTTAGACCACCTCAGATTTTCAGACCACCTTGGAATAAAGACCGCTTTGCCAGCGGTGCCAGAACTGTTTTGTCAATACTTAGTTATCTCAGTACTTACAGTTAAAACCCGTTTATAACCATCACTTGAGTGGTCTTACATGTAACTCTCGAGGTTCCACTGTACATCACTGGTATGTTTATGCATGCTCTGTCTTGTTTGTTGGCCTGATGTCTTTGTGGCTTTCCGACATTTTGGCTATCTCAAAAAAGACCCCATGAGGTTTCTGCTTTGATGTTTTTGAAACTAAATTTGAACGATTTATTTTTTTGCCTTGATGTATGTACATGTAGTTCAGTGTTTTCCACTTTTATTCCGCACATTGTTTTGAAGTGTTATAGCTGTTAAGTAGAATGTTTGTCAACTGGAATATACTCCATACTTATGTGAAGCTTGTTATTGTTTGTGGCTCAGTGTTGCTTTGAATTTAGTGTTATTTATTATGAACACTTTTGAATTTTGTCATGCTATATATATAGTAAAAGGTCATTCTACCTTGTAAGACGTCACCAAGGGATCTGTAATAGCAGAATGTCTTCTTACTCAATTACGGCTATTATGACATAATGCCTAGCCTAGCTTTCCTGCCTAGCTTTTTTTGCTACATGAAAATGATCAGATGATCATGATGATGAAGGGATGGGAGTTTCCTCATCTGCCTCAGTGGCCTAGTGGTACTCCTGGTCACGTCTTTTCCCATGTTGGAATGAGGATTCTTACCTTTACAAGCCATTTATGTTTGAATCCCACCCATGCGGCTTTAAACATGTTAAACAAAAAATTGAAAAAAAAGTTTTTCATGACGTCTGACATGGATGAATAGAGTAAGCTGGTTTATCAGACAGACGCTGTATTTCAGACCAACTACAGGCAAGATATCGCTACCTCTCTACAACACAATCGAGCTCAAATCTTTCCTATGTTGTCATTTACATGATTTACAAGTGAATCGCCAAGTGGTGTAAAAATCCAATGCACACCTTGGGAACTTTGGCTGTTTCCCAACTCGTTTAGATTCTTTCTCAAAACCAACCCAATCAGTTTGTGGAGTTTTCGGGACGTGGTAATTGAACAGCCTAGCGAGAGTGATACCTTAATTCCTTTCTCCGCCTTGGGGGCTCATTCTGCCTCATCAGAATATTGTTGTGCCATCGTAGACCTAGACCTAGCGAGTCCCTTGTTCCAATAACGGCCAGTAACCAATCAAGTGTCACCCTTTTTGTTTTGGAAGGAACCAATCACAGCAAGTCTTCTAGTTTCTTTTCCTTTCTAGGTGTTGATTCGATGGTTCTGATTGGACGTTTGTTGCGCACAGTGTCCGCACAAAGTATTACATCTTTGCCTAGGTTCGGTTTAGTCACCAGAGCGACCTCGATAGTGGCTGACATGAGTCTGATGTCACACCTTTATTGCTTTCTTTGACTTGGGTCCCATGTCTGTATAGCAATACGTGCGGAATTGCATTGTCCCATTTGCTAGTCATGCTAGGTCCATTGAGCAGATCTAATCTGTCAGTTTACCAACCCCATCTACAATGAAACTTGTGTGTACCATGTGTGTACTCATGTTTGAAATCTCTTTCTTTCTTTGTTGCGCTTTGAGATCGAATATTCGAGTTAATGACATATCCCTCCTCTCAGTTTCACCACATAGACCAGCACTACACTTTTAGAGTTTTCTATTACCTCATTATCATGTTTTTATTCAGCCTTATTTCACTTGTACAGTAGCTGTTTACTTCATTGACACTTGTTCTTAGACTTTAAACTTAGGTTGTCACGATTTCAACGGTATTTTGACAGGGGCCCAATTTTCAAACCTGCTGAATATTCATCCCTAAATTATATCTAGTACTTTGAGTTTTTGGAAAAATATTCATGTAGTGTTAAATTAGTTTCTTCATCTCTCCCTCCATTGTACATATAGAAATGCTTTTTGTAAGCAGTAGTTGTTCATATAGTTTACCCTTAGCTTGCATACAGCCATACAATATTTGTAAAGGCTCAAACCTCTGAAGTGATTCCCCATTTCATTGATATGTAGGGCATTTCATTCTGTTGGGCAAGTCTTTGCTTAGCACAAACTTCACTTCCTAATGCTCAATATACGTACATGCATGTACATGTACATTTAATCTGCCGGTACCCAGTGTCAGCGTTTTGAAATGGAATTGGTTATTGGTTAAAACAATGTGACACTAAATCCCTTACCCACCTTCCAACCCTTGAAACCCACTCTTCGCATTAGTGTTCACATGTCTTTGGGGGTTTCCACATTTATCCCGGCTCTCTGGGTTAATTGGTCGCAGCATCCTCTTCCGGACTGTTCCTTCCTTTATCTATCCCCCCTCCCCCTGTTCCAGAACTGGACGAGTTCCTCAAACCGGAGGAGTCCGAGTGGCTGGAAAAACTGGACAACATGTTGTCCTTCTCCCAGCACCAAGACGACAACAGTAACCATTGTAACAGTGACAACCTGTTGTTGCGGCGGCAAAATCCCATCAGTCAGTCTTTTAGGGCGGCTGATGATATTTCTTGCTTTAGACGGCCAGTTGGTACAGGTTAGTGTCTTAAACAATAAACATAAAATTCAACCCCCCAGCTAAGCCAGATGAGACAATAGGGTAGATATTTAATTAAGGAACTTCAGCCTGCTTGAAGGTGCTCTGTAATTGAAGCGAAAATAGTCATGATATTTAACATACAGACAAATGCAGAAGATAACTTTTTTAGATCCAATATTTCTATAAGAATTGCGCTTTTATTGTGAACTGGTTTATATCAGGAAATTATAATAATTGCACATAAAATTTGAGATAAATATTTGTTAACATCGATATTTATGATATACAACAAATGTGTAAGTAGGGACTGGAGTTTGCTTAAAAATTTGAAGTTTATGAAATTTATTTTTTGGGTGTAACTACACAGTCTTCCTTTCCACATATATGTACAGTAGAATAACTGCTTTTCTACATGTTCTACAGAACCAAAATCAGTCTGCTTGTGTGGCGTGTTTGGCCTGTATGCTTCAGTAACAGCAGTAAGAGTGACATATATATATATATAATGTATATGTGGTACTACCTGCACCTACATGTATTCTATAACTGTGTGTCCGCCTGCCTGTGATGCATGCTGCTCTGTCATCGTGTGGCTGTGGTTGCCTTGTTTGCATGTTACGCTGTGTGCAAGATCTCCATGGAATACATGTGCACTGTGCCTGAATTTTGGTACTTTACCGACTTTAACTCTTTCACTGCAGAATTTCTTATGTCTCTATATTTCTTATAAAGTCACCTGCCACAGTGAAAGAGTTAAAAAAAAACAAAAAACAAGTACTGTACAAGTATACAAACAGTTATCAGTGTCGGTGTGCCTGCACCTAATAAGGTGCCAGTATTTTCGATACAACTGGACCTTGAGCCTTTCTCCCAAAAATCCAGAAGTTCAATGTAGAAGATAAGCAAGTTAATTAAAGATAATTGGTGATAAAGATAATAAACAGGTCTATTTTAAGACTTAAGATTTTTCCAAGAAATGGGACTATTCAGCTAAAATGCCTTGGTGCAATTTCCAGAAACATTGCAAGTCTGAAAATGAACTTAATTTCGCTAATCACCTTGGCAACCATTGTCTTTTACATGCTTAAACATGTTAAAGATCAGTTTTGGAAGTTTAAGATTTCTCTGAGACTGGTTTCCAAATGAAGGCGACGAGTGTACATGTATGCTAAGTTGTCGTATTGGCGAATGATCTGAACTGTAGACAGGCACTGTTATGGGTATGAACTGTATGAAGTGCGACAATGCACATCATGCATATGGATAAAGCTTGTAGTATGTAGAGAAATAATTAGAAGAATGTCAATCACAGCTGCTAAGATGCCAGATAAATGCATCCTCCCATGGTTGATATCAAGGTTATGGAATCTGTCCTTGTTGACTTATTGTTTGTAAACTTTACAAAGTATTTGGAAAATAAGTGAATTTTAATGATCCTGTGGTAGGTAAACACAAATAGAAGGTTATGGTTTAATTTGGAAAGTTTGATACTCCAACATGATTTTATGCTATGTATAAGACTACAAACTAAGCATGGGCCATGGTTTTAAGTCTTTCTTTCTGTTTCTTGTTTCTCCCTTAGGTATGCCCGTCATTGATTCTGGGATGGCCACATTACGACGCGGCTCCCTCCCAGTCGCGAAACCGATGCCGCCGATACGCCGTACCTCCTCAATCACCGGACAGATGCCGGCCCTCACCATACGCTCTCCTGACGCCACAGACAGCATGGATGACTTGACGCCAGAAGTCGAGACTGCTCCGCACCTACCAAACAGCGATCCTCAACAGTGCCCCAACGGAATGCAGGCTCTACATGAGCCCGAAACCCCCGATTCTGACGCTAAAACCCCAACGCAGGAAAATGCAAATTTCAGTCACATGAAGGACGTGGACTCGGATGAGGATCTGCCTCTTCCTCCTCCTCCCGAGGAGCTGTTACCGTCGGATAGAGTACTGCGCGATACCAGAGAGCTTTCGAAGGAACACGAAAGATCTTGTGCGAATATGGAGAGTGGGGTTGACACGACTAGCATTCGACCTGTGCGTAGCGCTAGCGTCATTGAGTCGAGCATAAGTAATCCGCGAGAGATGGAAAGAAAACCTGTTAAACGAGCGGGGAGCATTGTCGCTTCCCACGCAGGCATAATGAACACACTGGAGGCCAAACTAACAGGAAAAGGTGCTCCTAGTCCCCAAGCTGCCGGGCAAGGCAGTCACTACGCAGTTCCGTCAACTTCGCCAGGACATACCATGCTCCCGCAAGGCGCCGTCCCACTGCCGGGAGTCGCAAACAGCAAATCCCCTGTCAGCCTCCCTAGTAAACAGTCAGTAACGGCAAACCCCCAAAACGGGACCCCACCGAGTCCATCGGACACAGAGGTGCACTCTGGGAATGTTTTGCAACAAATCAGAAGAGGTGTCCGACTCCGACGAACTCTGACCAACGACAGATCGGCGCCGAGGACCAAGTGACCTTGATGTAGGCAGAACAGAAAAACAACAACAACAACAAAAAAACAAGTGTTTTGCCTCTGTTGGGTTTTACTGGATGTTTTTAGCAATGTGGACAACGCATAATTTGTGCAAGGAATCGCAGTCAGAAGAGAAGAAAGACTGTCCATGTGTGGTAGTTCCTTTTGCCAAAGCTTAGGCAAGGAAACAAGCAGGTGTAGCCAGCCATATTTTATTGCATATGTGTTGCTTTTGTGATGGTATTTTACATCTATATATATATATAATGCATAACTGGCTGTATTTACTTGCGAAGACCAATGCACACATATTTTTCAGGGAGAGAATGTCAGTGTTTGGCACGTGGTTAATTTACCTAGGTGGGGTTTGTTGACGCAGCAGACATCAAGTAGTCCAAGTCATGTTCTCATGTATGATATACATAGAGCTAGTTTTCTTAAAAACTTCTAAGCTCAAACCTGCTGTTAAGTATGAGGTAAAACGGCCCTTCTCATGTGATAGGGAAACTTAGGTTAATTAATAAACTAAGAGCTTAAAGGAAACTACAAATCGGCTTAGAGAGACCACCTGTTTGAAAGACCACAAATTCCTGGCAATGGTGAATTGTTATTTAATTCAGTGGTCTTTCAGGACAGGTTACTACTGTACATGAGCTAAGAGCCATGCAGAGAGGAGGATAAAAAATGACTGTACTTTTTGTCTTGTTTTCTGAAAGTGTCAGAAAACAGACCTAGACAAAAACAAAAAAAAAAAAAAGCCACCAAAATTCTTTTTCATATATAATCATGATAATATGAATCCTTAGAATTGATTTTTTATCAACAGGTACATACACCATCGTGTGCCTTCACGTTGTAATTCCTCAAATAACCTGACGTTTATATATTATTATAAGAGAAGTTATTACTTGCCAACTTCCAGCTTAAGATCGGTTCAGGTCTTGTAAGTTTTTAAGAAAACTGTGCCCCTTGGCCCATTATAGTGCTATCCTGTAGTGGAGCATTCATTTAGTAAACACTTGACTTTAGTGAATGTGTGCATGTGTGTGATTTTATCTCTTAACGGCAACCTGAAATGCAGTAATTATTATTTGCTTAGCGCCTGTATATGTATCAATGCCTTTTAAGTCCATAGTTCTTCGCTCTTAATTAACTTTTATCCTGAAACGAGCAATCTGTGATTCTCGAGTCTTAGCAGTAGGTGCTTATACTAGCAGTTTAATATAGCCCAATTATAGTCAAAGGATATTTGAGAACTTGTGTAGAATTGGCTTTTTGCGTTAAGTTAAAAAAACTACAACAATGTTTTACTTGTAATAACCGCTTCCTGTAATTGCTGCAATGCAATATGATTGCATTCCCCCCACAAAGTATTTTAACAACTTTCCCCCCTGCAAAGCCCTCGACTATTATTTTCTAACGATAACACTTCTTGCATGTGCAACACGGTTGGTTAAGTTTACCTATTGCGCTTCGCTAACAAACCCAACAAAAACAAATATAAAGGAATAAAAGTTTTTTTGCTGTTCGAGAAAAGTAGTCGCAAAATACTGGGATACAAAATATGTCGCTGTGATGTACAAAATATATGCCACAGTAACCATGGTAACCCAAGCTGCTATGCCGTGCAAGTGCTTTCCGCTTATTGTGCCAGTCAATGACTTTTTGTAACGTCATATCACTGGAATAATTTCACTCGATATTGTAAATGTGTAAACAAGTATATTATTAATATTTAATATGTATTATACACATCATATAAACGACCAGTATTGGTGTAAAAAAACACTTAGAGGAAATGCGTGTTTAAACTCTGTCAGTGGCACATAATTGAGACCAGCAAATATAATTTGCTACCGTAGCCTAACTTTCCACTGTTAACGAATTTACACTATTGGAAATTTTCGAGTTTACTGGATTATCTATTTTACTAAGGTGTTGCAACTGGCCTAAGTTTCCCAGCTATATATTTGGTAGTTTTTGTGACTGCATCTTTGATAAAAAACAACAAGAAAAGAAACTCTGCATCTCAGTACTGTATTGTAATAGTGAAAATTTACGCAAGTTCGATATCAGCTCTTATGTATGAGCATAGATCAGTTTGTATATAATTCCAAATATACATTTATCTACACAATTAGCAAAACCGATACAGATGCGATACAAGTTGAAAATCAAATTAAACATGCTTTTGTTACAGACCAATAGCTAACAAGCCTAAATTGGAAATACCGTTTAAAAAGTTCAAATCATAAAATTAATATCTCCCTTTTACTTTGTTAGCAATTGTGATGGAGTCCCATGTTTGTGTCTTGTCCAACTTCATGCTTTTGGCAAAGAATTGGCAGCGTGTACCTGCCGTGATACATATCCAGCGGCCAGCCAGCGGGCAATTTAAACGACCATTGCATGCACCCAATGTTAACCCTTCTCTAAGGAAAATACATAGCAAAAAAACATTTTGTTATTGAGGAAGAAAGAGAAAATTAAGTACAAGGAGTAAAGGTCGCTCACTTGTTGGATCACTTTATGATTCACGTGGGACATGTGAAAGAGTGTTTATGTCATCAACGTTTCTTCAGTACGTGTTGTGTTCACATTGTTGCAGTACCTCAGAAGAGGGGGGAGGAGTTTGTAGTAGTCAGAAAGGGCGAGAAGAAGAGAGAGAGGGAGAGAATGTTTTTTGAAGTGTCGGGAGGTAAATCCACCATCAGTGAAGAAAGTTTGGAATGTGACTAAGTGGCTGTAGCAATCACTGTCTGTGATGGCTACATATGTTACTGTATACTGTATATTAACTAACAGAATTGTCCATGACTTGCAAAATTTGGGTCTCAAGTTCGCATCTGGGTCGGAATGGTTACCTCCCACCTCTCCCAGCCTAGCTTGGCACTTAATCCAGTTCGATTGGCAACCGCTCGGTTCATTATTGATATGTCGGGCGACCGTGTTGCCCATGAAAATTACCTCCTACCACCATTTGCAGTATCAAGCAACAATTCTGCCGCACACTGCCGTAATTTGTTGACAATTAAACAGGAAAATTTGCATGAAAAAGCCTTAGAAATATCTCAACCATTATACAAGAAAGTTTGATATGTGCATCATAGCCGTCTTTAAAAGCTAATTGTTTTCAACTATTGGAAAATTTGTGCAAGCTGTGCCAAATGATTTTGGAACTGATTGACCGAACTGATTGAAATCTCGTTAGTGGGTTATTAGTAGTTACTTCGTGGTTCTGTAACTACATTAAGTTTAGCAATGTTAGGTTAATTTTGTGTGATTTCAGTTTTAAAACTGTCCATCTTAGCACTTCACGTTTTGTGTTCACTTGAAGAATGTCTTTTTGTGTTCTTTTTAGCATTGTACGTCTGTTGGTACATGTCATTTGTTGGTAAATTGTATTCATTGTATGGCTACTCAGTACGTACACACTCAATATATACCTTTAGCTTACTGCCCATAGATGAATACATTGCACTGTTTTGTACATGTGCACTGAAAACATGGGAAGTAACCATCATCTATAACATGTACAGCATTCCTGTTTTATCTGTTGACACATTAGTATGCGACAAACTTTGGCAACTGATTTGAATATTTTATTTTGCCTGAACCCTAAGCAAGAACTATCCAGGCTGTCGATTATATATCCGCATGGAAATTTTTGAGTTTGTGTGAGCTCAGTCTGTTATTGTTAGGAATTAGGGTCCAGCATGACCAAGAGCTTGAAGTCAACTCAAGTAGTACAGAATCACATTGTCTCAGAAAAAAACAGCTACGCTTCTGCGTATGGCGAATACCGAATCAAAACTTAGTAGCTGGAGTCCTCGAAAATAATCGAGTCTATGTAAGTTAAGTTCTTAACCAATCGCATTGCTCAGATTGGTGACTTAAAATAAATCAAGACTTAAGACTAAATCTTATGAATTTTAGACTTCAATATGTTTGAGGACTCCAGCCGTGGTGACTTACTATATACAAGAACATACCATGACCAATCGGTGCCAAATCCGAAATATATACCCCGGACAGTACCAAGCTTCTCATACTTCAACTTGTGTGCACATGTAGGTGCCTGATTTATCTAGATCTGCCCGTTGTGTGGATTGTTACTTGATGCACTTTTCGAAAGTTTGCTTGTATTCCGATTTTTAACCCTTCGGTTTAGATAACCAAAAGTCACATGTAGGTCATTTCGTTTTCTTGTGTGTTTTGCACATGTTGAACTTGTGCCGAGGTTCGGCCGTAGATGTCACAATAATTTGTATGTTGCCATGAATTCGCGTTTAGTTTTTATTTTAGCGTTTGAATGAACCAAGGGGTGATGTTGTCCAAACTTCATTTTGGATGAATGTGGATCAAAACAGGAGCTGTAGAAGTAAAAAAAAAAAAAATCTAAAATGAATAGCTATAGGGGAATGCTGGTTATACCCTCTGTATGATTTTACCACTATCAGCGAATTGACGTATTCAGTCCATGTTCTTTTTACCGTTTTATTGCATATTCATCAGGTTTGGATACCATTACAACTTAGCCCTTTAGGGACCGGTTGTAGTAAAACTTCATGGATATGTCACAATGCGCTGTACTCATTTTCACATGAACGAGTACTTTGAGGTCATGGCAAAGTGCCAAAATAGGTCTGTTAAAACTTGAAAAAATGACTAACAAACCAGTAGTGAGAGGAGCCTGTTAAAGTGTTCCTAGCCGAATTGCATAGCAGCAAATTTGGGGGAGGGGGATGCTACATTAAACTTATCCTTGGGAAAAATGGCTTGCTTTCCCACAGGAATTTAGTTGTAAACATAGCATTGGTGCACATGTCTCGCATACAAAAGTACATATTGTTACATATGACCACAAACATGTCAATTGTATAAATGTATTCGTATTCGAACTTTGAACTTTTGATTTTATTGTGTGAAATTAACCCCCTTGAGTCACAGACTGTATTATTAATCCAATCCAAAGGCCACAAGGCTAGATATGGTGTGGAGGAAAATCCTACTAATATTGTGTCCAAGTTCAAACTGTTTGACAGCAATCATAACATGTAAGGTGGATTTCTGGGGAAAAAACCCTTCAGTCCACAACAGATCTCAAGTGTGAAAAAGACAATACAGTGAAACTTGTCTTGACAGACCACACATTTTTAGCTCTGCTTGACTTTGTCAGCAGAGCTACTGTTATGGCGCAGGCGTCCGTCGTCCGTCCGTCGTCCGTCCGTCCGTCCGTAAACTCAAGTTTCTCAGAAACCGCTGCATGGATCCAGACCATATTTTATGGGAAGCTACCTATCCACCATATCTCCAGACAATTTTTTTCTTTTTTCAAAATTTTCAATTTTCAAATTTTTACGATTTTTTTCGTTTTCATTAACATGGGACCCTATGGGAGAAAAAATGTCAAAACTCTACTCCTCCTACAATTATCATCTGATCTGAGCCAAACTTTATGATAAATAAGGTAGTCATGAGGGAATAAAAAGTTATGGTAGATATTGGCAATCTGCCAAAATTTAAAAATTTTATAGCACTTTGAAATTTTAACATAGGAGTC
>JAAUYG010222053.1_pt1 | contig 28495 bp, 20 predicted proteins | sample 7278091 | NCBI WGS metagenome assembly JAAUYG01 (sample SAMN14350201, study PRJNA611818) | marine sediment metagenome | isolation source: surface marine sediment (0.6m) | place: French Polynesia: Moorea | collected 2018-08 | reverse complement strand
CACTCACTCACTCACTCACTCACTCACTCACTCACTCACTCACTCACTCACTCACTCACTCACTCACTCACTCACTTTGATACAGGTTTCTAAATATTCTGCACCGTTTAAGTATATGACATATATTTCTTAAAAATATTTTTCCTAAAGGAAATTGTTTCAGGTTTGATGTTGTCAAATACATTATTCTTGCAATCTTCCTGGTTACCCATAGGCTTAATTTTCATAGTTAGGTAGGCTATATAATTACGTACTACATAGTCATAAACATACGCTAAACATACTCACTGTTGGGGGGAATTTATAGTTTATGCAATACTCGTTTGGTGTCTGCCACCAAGGGACAGGTCTGTTGTCTGCTATATGCATATTTTCTTAAAAGCCATTCAATGAACGGATGCCAAATTTTACAGAAAGCATTCTGCCCACCATATCTGTACACTATTTTCACTTTTTCAACGTTTTAAACTTTCATTCTTTTTATTTCACAAGTTTCCTAGTTTTCCTCAAGGCAAGAGTATATTGAAAAGGTGTGTTTGTGTCTGTGTGTGTGTGTGTGGGGGGGGGGGGTGTATAAGTTTCAAACAACTTCTACTTCAAAACCACCGAGTGAATGCATTCATGATCTGCAAACTTTTTCTGGGGACAGTATCTCCAAAGAAGAAATATACATGTAGATTTTCAAAAAACAAATCTATTTTGTGAAAATCTACTTCGTGATAATTTTCTTCTACCATAACGAAGAAATATGTAATGGGGAGGGCACCAATTAAACAACGTCTTCTCTGAAATCATGAAGAAATGTAAATGTAGAAACCAAAAGTCGTAAACTACTGGAGACAGTAAATATTGCATATACATGCCATTTTGTTTAATTTTGTGTGGTGTACATTTCTTTTTGACACAGGTAATTATAAAGTGCATTTTCATGTGCATGCTCAAGGCGCTGTACAATAAAATTATCTAGTGCCCCCCAAAACACAAAAACATAAAAGACGTAAAGGTAAAAGTGTTATCCACACCACAATATTGAATCAGAAGGTAAACCTTGTATCCGATCCTCTGGCAGACGGGAAGCCAATGGAACTGATATAAGACTGGTGTTATATGGTCATATTTTCTGCTTCCTGTTACCACAGGAGCTGCAGTATACAGGATGTGCTGGAGTTTGGATACGAGCTTCTATGATACTCCAGATAGTAGGCAATTAGAGTAATCAATTCTGCTGATAATTATGGCATGGGCCAGCGTCATGGCCTAAAAAATTATCAGGTAGGTTTCTCTCGTCAGGCTTGAGAATAGAAGAGGTAGAATCCTTTCTTTTGTCCTGTGTAGCAGATGATACCAAACATCTCCTTTGAAGTCTTAGCCTCACTCACAATCCGATTGTTGTATGCACGTTTGCCTGCTCACACAGAACACTCTTCGCTACATATATACGTTCTTGTGCAATAGCTAGCCTATCATGGTCAATCTGGGTCTTCTCCAATCGACGTTCAGCTTGTCTGCACGATTTCGTAGCCATTGTGATCTCGTTGGTGTACCGTGCTTTTTTTTCTCCCGAACCATCACGGTATGGACATTTTTTGGCACGTGTTTCTCCAGCAGATTAGCCAAGACACTGTTACATGAGTCAACTGATTAAGAGACGGTCCATGACTTTTGTTGAGAGAGGACTTCCCAATGTCTTCAGTGAACGGGTCCATATCCAGGCACTTCCAATCACACACTTCCGATCCGTTGTTTTCTTTTGCTACCGGTGGTTTCTCAACTGCAGCTGTAAAAATTACTGCATAGTGATCGGAGATGACTGTTGGATCTTCGCCCAAATTAGGGGCGGCTGATCCTGCTGATCACAAGATCTAACATGTGACCATGAAGCTTTGTAGGTTGGCACCTGTATGTGTTGCTGATAGCCGGACGTTTCCAATAAGAAATGTCTCGCCCTAGGATCAGATTGTTCGATCATATTGATCAGATTACATATTTGGGTTGGATGGGGACTCAGAAGCCCCCAGGAAATTGCTTTATACCAAAATTCCTGAGGCTATCTATCCTTTCAGATTTTGTACCCATCTTGTTAAAATTTTGAAGTTTACATTTAAACAGTGAGCATAAGTTGTAAACAACTCCTTTCGCATACCGGCAAGCAATTGCAGTCACCAAATCTGTGGACTCTCCTGGGAATAATGTGTTAAAAGATTTTATAGTGATTTGAAAATTATGTATTTTTGTGAATTTTCATTCTTTGACAATTGGAAATATAAGCAGAAAAACTTTCCAAAGACTTCTCCAAAATCTCTAAGCAAAAAGCAACTACCGCAATTCCCCGGGATAGAAGACTCTACAGACATTGCATATAATAGTATTTGAAAGTTTTAAAATTTTAATAGTTCCGCATTTTAAAATTTAATTTATTTACCAAATTACAATTTAATTATTTAGCTATTTAAATTTACTAGGTTTCTTGCACTGTTAAGTCATTTAAGGTTCTATTTTGTCGACTTGTATATCGCTAAAGTGTAAAATCGATTCAGGATATAAATATGTACTAGGTAGTGGTTGCTGTACTAGACTTTTTCATCCGCTATTTCAACAGTGCCAAAAGAAAGTGGAATTCCTTGGGAAATGTGATACATGCTCTGGAAATGATACATAACTATTGTCAGGGAACATCGCCAACATTCAAGGTAGAGGCACAAAATACTTTATTACATCCAAAAAACAACGCATACAACGTTTATATATGTCAATAACAATTACCAGCACTAACATTCGGAATTACATTAACAGAAGTGCACGAAAAGCATTTACTAATACATCAGCCACAAGGTGCATCTTTTTCAATAATGTTTAATTTATACCAAAGTGTCCAATTTCTTTTTGCCATTAACAAGTCACGAACATGATTTACAGTGAAAGATATAGAGTAATTAAGCTGTCACTTAAAGTTCTGATGACAAATCCATTTAAATTTTACCCTTTTTCTTTTTCTCTTATTATATAAAAATGGATATGTAACACAATTTTGGAGAAGCTTCTCAGCATGTCCTAAAAAAAGAACCAAGAACGAGCCAATCAGAGACCCCATTGAATACACATGCAAAAATCTTTGCTACGTCTACAGACGCAGCGCTATGTCACAAAAAAGAGGTGTTTTTTATTTTGTTGTTGTTGTTGTTTTTACAGCGAGATCGGGAGCTGCATTCCAAGGGGACACAAGGAATGCAGGATTTCACCAGCTGGTGATAGGTTTGTATTATAGTTGGTCACAATTTTTGTTTGCAGTATCATGCTGACCAGAAAGCACGATACAACATCCATATTATATATTTCGGATAACGAATACACGACACCGTATGCTGCCAAATCTACATTTCCATACATACAGTATGTACACACGTACAGATTCAGTGAATTAAGTCAAAATAAATAGAAGTTGTATCTCCTTGGACTTGATGGTCAGATAACTACAGGTGGACCTTGATTATCCCGTATTGTAGCTGAAATGCTATTGCATTTTGATTCCAAATAATAATTTCCATTAATACCGGTATGCAATCATTTTGTTTAATTTATTGCCAAACGATATGGGTTCTGCTTAGTGAAAAAGGCATTTTATTATCTCGTGGTAGTACTCTCTCATACCTGCATACTGTTGATAGTTGTGGATCCCGATTAACATATGTAGCGAATACAGCACACACAATAATGTTATAAAAGTGAAAATGTAAACGGAATCGCGCAAACTACGTAGTTTAGTAAGTGAGATTTGAAAGTGGGTCTGGCAACCTGTGGCCTGTCCTCACTTGTATAAGTACACTATAAGTGACAGAAGAAAGTGATCCAATATCCGTAATGTTATTTCCGGTAGAATAAGTCCATCAGCGTTTAATGATCCGCTGCGCTTCCCAACCCTTCCTGAAGCGTTAGTGATGAGGTCGCAGGGCCTCGTGGAGCCAGGCTGTTTCCCTGGCAGCCTGAAGGATATCTAAACCTCATCGCCTCATCGGGAGAGTAAAATGCATGAGACAGCTGATGGTGAATTCGCAAATTTATCGCAATATACAGCGAATATTTTTGGACAATTTTTCAAATTTTATTATTTTTTTGTATTAAAGAATGTGCGTTGTGCACTTAATGCTTACACCACCCAGCATGCTCTTCAAACAAAGGGAGTGGGGAGATAAGTACACGTAATGCACTGATAAACTGTTACAGTAGTCAGAACATATGAACGTACATACTGTTGAACATGACACTGGTCTTTCAAAGTTTCTCTCTCTCTCTCTCTCTCTCTCTCTCTCTCTCTCTCTCTCTCTCTCTCTCTCTCTCTCTCCCTGTGTCTCTCTCTCACTAATAAAACACCGTTGCACATATAGATATGGTGGGAGATATTTCATATGAACGTCACAGGGTGCTTCACAACGCCGAGATAAATGCAAATGGATTACTGAAATACAACGGCATATAACATATCGCAATTGTCTCAACTTTGTTTTTCCAGTGAATGTATGCAATTGAGATGTCATCGTTAGAGATTCAAAAGCTATTTATCTATAAAAAATGTTCAGGACATATGAAGCATGAGTCTCAAGACACCTTTATCAGATTTAGTACATGTAATTTTTAGAGCGATACCTAATACATCCACGCAGATTTAAGGCGATGTGAGCCCCTAGGGTATACATGTACCCCATATAATTTTGTGAATCCGTGCATAACAACTCAGGCGAGCTGGCTGTAACGTGGATATATCGTAATTTCTAATATTCATTTACCCACTTTAATAATGCATTTGACATACCTAAAGACGATTTACCCTAGATCACAATAATAGATTATTTGAACAGCTATATCATGTTGAAGCTGACATATATACACTGGATCCGTTAATTTTAGCCAAAATCCATATATATAATATGTTCCAAAGCAACTTTAGAGTTGTGGAATCAACTCCATCAGGTTCACCGGTAATAAATGTTTTGAACACAACTATTTCATTCTCTAGGCTATTTTTGACCGTCTCAGTGATCCCAGTGCCATTCGAGTTATATTCTAGGCGTTCATATGATTTAATTTCAATGCCATCTAAATTAGTGTCCTTTCTTCAATTCATTTCTTCAACATTTCTCCGCGGCACTTTTCCACTTCCCAACGACCGAGATCTGCTTCATGAGAGTGTGACGTACGGCGGGGGAAGACCAGCCCAGCGCACGCTGCCTGCCAGACTTCGGGGCGCCATTCTGCGTCATGACAGTCTCGCCTTCGTCCCAATCGTCTGCTTCATCGTGGATCTCCATCTTCTGGACAATCAGCCGCAACAGGTCGTTTTGGCGTTGGAGATCGCTAGAGATGTGCTTCAGCCTTGAATTTAAAACAGAATAGGTATACAAATATAAGGTGTGTGTGGCATTTTATTGTTGTAACTGTAATACTGTCAGGTACTACTGGGGATATCGGAGACTAGAGTCTCCAACCCCGAGTATTTTTACATGTAAATAGTAGGCAGCGTGAAAGTAATGCTGTGAGAAAGACACAAACGCAATTTAGACTTAATCAGCGTCGTTTCACAGTTGTACAGTAACACTGCCGTTTAATAAACCATCTTTCCATTCACACACTGTACTACTGACTAGTTAATATTTAACCCTCAAACAAAGTACTATGTATAAAACTTAATGTGGTCACCTTTGTTTTTGTTTGTATAACTCCTCACAGACGTAATTCTGGTGTTCTGCGGTAACGTCGATGTCTTTGCCTTCCTTGACGTCACGTTGGTCTGGATCATAGTCTCCGCTAGATTTAGTCACACGATGAACCAGCTGGAGCAGCCAAAGACCTCTGCCTTTAGACTTCTATTTACTTGATAATTAAATGTAAATGTGTAATTGGCACTGAGACTGTACAATTCGTTTCGGGAACTTCAAAGTCAAACAGAAATGAAATGTAATAAATAAATAAATAAATAAATAAATAAATAAATAAATAAATAAATAAATAAATAAATAAATAAATAAATAAATAGAAAGGTTTTTCGATTAAAATTATTCTGGGATATTAAGTACATAAACAGGACATCTAGTATCAGAAATAGCAACATGGCAGCTATCGGAGATCTTATCTCGCCTTTGTAGACATTAGCTGATTACATTTCACCAGAGTATTGGGCATTATACGTTTCCTAGCCTACCCGTGAGAAGAAGTTCTTGCATGGTGAGTTGGGGTACACCTTGGACGCATCTTTGTCTACCATCACAAGGAGGCGGTGGGGGAGTTTCTTTTCCAGGTCTGTGTGCAGCTGAACCTAAGTGACGGTCGGTGCATAGGTAATGTAATGTGAAAATTCCAAAATAAATGCAACCACCAGGAAATACCCTTTTTGTCATATGTGATGTGCATATGCTACTCTAATCTTTTTACATATTTCGCTCGTATAAAGAAACAAACAATCTGCTGTTTTACATGCAGATTCATATTCTATTTGGCTGTTTTCTCTAGAACAGATCAAAGCGCTCATGGAACAGACTACTGCAATTTGCTGCAGTCACAGAGCGTTTCTTTTTTTTAAATTTATCCAATGCACTCACATCTTTCCCCTTTCCCCCAATATAGCATGCAAAGTATGAGGGAATATGCGATATGCCACATACCTGCATCGCCAAGCGCTTCAGACGAGCATCCCTCTTCACAGATTCGATATCCCCAACGGCCAGACCAATCTAAAATAGCACGGATTAATGAATTTTCACTTTTAATTAGAAGATCTTATACATTCATCAGTGCATGCAGTGAGTGATTACATCAAGAATATATAGTACAGGCTCTAGAAATATGCACCAAAATCAATGTCAAGGCTTTCGTTGTCACTTACCAGGAGGTTTATCAGCAGTATGGGCATGAGAAAGATGAAGATGCAGAGCATGATGAATCTCATGGCAACTAGCATGGCATTGCCGTTAAACAGCGGGTTGATCCAGTTGTCGATATATTCCACAGAACCGATCATCATGACCACGGTTGACATCAGAGACAGAGCAGGGGTACGGAAACCAAAACCTTCCTTCTGCAAAGAAGAAAGAATGAGTTTTATGCATTCATGAGGCAAATGCATGTATGTTACCCGAAGTCCCGAACCAAGATAACTCCTCGTGGTTAATATCTTGGGCATAAAAATCGCCTTAAGGCAATCTACCAACGTTGGATACTTTACTGGGTTTAAGTCTTTCAGGAAACGGTCAGCCCTGACGTTTAAGCCTGTTTTAGATACTAGTAGTATATGCCATTATCATTCAATGACAATTTTCAACAAAGTGGACGACTAATATAGTTAGATTCTAGATGTGACATAGGTATCTCAAGCTCTCAAGGCGAAGTCATAGATTAGTTTGCTTTTCACGCCTTGCGGCGCTGACAACTTTCTAGGTACATTTACCTCCATGCACAGCAGGATGTAGAAGGAGAGGCCAAACGCCACGATCATGATAGAGAATACAAAGAGGACCTTGATGAGAGTTTTCAGGATCTGTAGAAACATCACCACGTAAATCCCGAAGAAATCAAACCTGGAGAACGGTAATGTAAATTAAACAGCTCAAGAAGGAAAATGTCGCGATAGAATATTGTCCCAGAATTACCCCAACAAGAACCCCCCCAAAGCAGTAAAATTTATGCTCAATGGACGTATATGGGATATTCTGTATAGCCTTGCTTATGGTCTAGATACAATCGCTGTAAAATAACATCAAAGATCGCGTCACTTTGCGAAGTTTCATGCCACGTTCACTCTGCATGGTGCATGCTATTATAAACGGGACGCCGTTTCCATGACACATGACTGTAAGGAGCAAAACGGTAACAAGTACGTCCGTAAAATGTAATTATTACTCCCTGCTATGTGTTATCGAAAGCTCTTTACTTATACAATGTATCAGGAAAACACAGCGGTCGACAGTGTGGGATATTTTTTTACTATATAGATTAAAATTTTTTACCTTTGCAAAAACAAGAGCAAGTTAAACCAGGCTAGGAAGACGCTGAGAGCAGCACACTCCCATTGTGGTCCCGAGGTCCAGCCTACGATGAAAGGTCCGACGAATACCGCAGTAGTTACGTACAGGACCCACTCTAACAGGTTGCTCATATCGGTGAAGTACTTCTGTTTCTGAAACCCACAGTAGAAGTCAAAGTTAACTTAAAAAAATAAATAAATAAATAAATAAACAAATAAATCAATAAATAAATAAAATAAAATTAAATACAAATATATGTAAGTGCATGACGTCCGATATTATTAATCACGGGATCGTCATTCGTAAATTAAACTAATAACTGGGATAATACAATGTATTTACTTTAGTGCAGTGCCTTTTCTTTCTTTTTTTCACCTTTGTCTGAATAGAAAAGTGTGTTGAAAATATTAATATTGCTGTGCATGCTTTTCGTATCAATGTTTGGAGTTTGTGTTTCCATGTGTTACCTGTTGTATCATCTGGACCACCTCTTTGATGGCATTTAGGATGGAGAATATCAGGATCACAAACACCAGGAATCTCTGGACTGGGTTCAGCTGGAATCAACAACACGATAACTTAATGAACATTTTGATGCACATGGGATATATGTTCAGTGGCGGTGAACCCCATACGGGAGACTACACTAATCTTACAATGCACTTTGACATGATTATCTTTGCCTATTTGATTCATTTCTAGGTTATATAATAGGTTAAAAGGCCCTATGGCACCCACCTCAACTGCGTTGTGCGGCAATATCCCATGTTGGATTGGTTCGGGAGTAGAGGGTTCTGTGCTGATAGAGCCATTCAATACATTATTTTTCGGGGAATCTACCCCTTTCATAACACCAGTGATTCCCGCTTCCATGTAACGAGGGTCGTAAGATGCTATGAAACCAGTCAATGATGCCAAGAACATGATGTAGATCATCAGGTTTAGGGCATGGAACCATAAACCGTAGGCACACCTAGAAATAGTGAACGCAACAAATTTGTAGATTATGTACACCCAATGTGTGGAAATTAATACAAAATCGTTTGCAACATAAATGAAGTCAAGTTCCCCACTTTTGTCCTGTCTAATTACATGCAAACATGCAAAAATAAATGCCATATATGCGGCATAGTTGGCCGTGGGAATAGGACTCGTCTCAACAGTCAAAAATACATATATATGAAAGTCGACGCTGAATGCTGCATATTACTACGTGGTGGCTTTCAGCAGCAGCCCCAGTTCAAACAAGCTACATGTACGTATACCACGGACGTTATACAATGTGGAATGCACGTGCACGTCCGTCACATGATTCGGTTCAGCTTACTGACCACTTCATCCGTAGAAACATCAGACAGACCGGGTGTGATAAGCAATCAACTCTGTTATACTTCACCATCATCTGGAATAGGTCCGGGATACGTTTACGTATCTCTCACAGAAAGACCTGAGACTCTTATATGTCTAAAGGTTACATTCTCTTGCACGAAATCCGGTAATCAAATTGGAACATAGTATAGACTACGCTTTGATTAAATTGGTTGTCTGTATTGCTTATTGAAAACCGATTTTGTTTTTGTTTTCTAGGATTTTTTTTCTTCAATTTCTCTAACGTTCTTTTACAACTATGTGCTGATTGCTGAAACTTACATTCAGGGCAACCATTGGGGTGTAGTCCTGCCCCCTGTCCCGAAATTCCTTCACTTTGGACAGTGGGATTTGCAGAAACTGGTAATCGTAATGGTGCTGGAAAAAGCAGATCAATGCAAATATCTAATTAACCGTGTTCGCCATGTATTCCTTTCATTACGTGTCACGCAGAGCAATACATGATGTATATTAGGCAAACGTAAGTCAAAAGAAAGGCTATTTAGCACTTTCTATCTCACACATTATGTTTAACACACTGCATGATAACTTACGTGAAAACTGTCCCCTTTCTCCCCATTGCAAGCTCTACGACACTGATCCAAAACCATCTGCAACGACAAGACAAAGTATAATAAACGCCAGTTGGAAAAGGGTGAAAGGCGTCCGTTAAATTTCGAAATGAATGCCACAAACTGGTTTTACCAACAAACTAAATCTCTTAGCACTTGTACTACTTGCATCTAAGAAATATTCTGCAATGTTTTTCTGGTCGTTGCATTACTAATTCCTAACACTTTAAACTAGCAAGTAGTAGTTAGTAGTTAGTACTGCTAGTTGCTAACTCTTTAAACACCTGTCCTACTTACCTCGCATATATCTGGCATATACTTGATCATTCCCACCATGGGACAGCCATACATAGAGGAGACAGAGCGCATTGCGTCACGCCACCTGAGGGAAACCGATGGAATTTAAAAATTCAAATTTATCCGTTAAAAAGACATAATGACAAACTCGCAGGTGAACCTACCATCTTTAAACGTATTGTACATATCGTGCACCAAACACATTTTTCATTCGTTCAATAAATGACACCAAAGGCACTTGGTATATAACATGAACAGTTCCCTCTATTTCTTCAAAACTGCATATTTTAACCACTGTAACGCATTTTACGTTATTATTATATTCAGTGAGTTACTTTCCTAAATTACCTGTCATGGGAAATAATGGCGGCACAGACATCTCTCTGTTCGTGTTTGATGGCCAAGTCCAGGAAGTGGGCCCCTTCCTGGTTGTTGGTGATTTTAGCGCCCTCACTGAGCAGCAGAGACACAGCCTTGGGGTGACCGAACTGAGAGGCCATGTGCAGTGGGGTGTCCTGGAAAAGGTGTTATAATAATACATTTGACCTTATGTATGTTGCAAATCGCCACACTTATTCTTTGACGTTATATTTTCAATAACCTTGAGAGTATACGTGAGTTCCAAGCTCAGATTTACAGTATAAGATAATTTTGACTACTGATCGTCTCATATGTGTCCTGTAAACGAAAGATATTCGACTTGAGGAAAATCTAAAAACAAAAGAATAGTTATTACTGCTGTACTCATAAATAGTAAGTTTTCCAGTTGCATGTAAGAAAGATCCCTGACTTTCGGTACCCATTTTTTTGACATCATACTTATAAATCAAACAGCATCCAGCAGAGGTAAAACCATGTACAGTTAGTCTTTCGACGTCAGTGTGCAAATATAAACTCCTGTTTTCAGAAATGTCCTATTTTACGAAGCTGAGAAGGCCTTGGCCAAAAAACAATGGACTTGGTAGTTTGCGATCGGTAAAAGGCCAAAATACCCTGTTAATCGTATAGATTAAATTAGCCTTTAGGTCATGAATGCTTACCTAGATATCTTTCTAAGTAATGGGCTAAGTATATTCATAAGACTATCACAATCCTGTTTAAACAACAGTAGGATTCGTGATATTGTATTTTATTGTTTACTGTCTCACCGATTCTTTGTTATCCATGTCTATGAGACTACTCTGGACGTTCAGTAGGACAGCCATAGACTGAGTGTAGCCATTTTTAGCAGCGTAATGTAAAGGCGTGCATCCGTTGACATCCCTGGAATTAAAGTGACAGGTGATAACGCCACTTTGTGTTCGTACTGAATTGCGACATATAATACTGACTGACGTGATGCTATTCCCGAGGTACCTTCTTACGAAGTCAAACAAAAGTAGGCTCAATATATGCGAAATCGGTACTAAAATCAATGGATATTAACACGAGTTTTTGCAAACTATGTTTCTCATTTCTGAGCCGCTTACGTGAACGTATGCTTCCATATAGATTATATTTAGCGGTATTCCCTATTTGGTGTTGCTGCTTTGTGTAAGGGGCCCTATACCTGTTGATGCTGGCACCGTGTAGCAGTAGCAGCTGTAGGACCTTACTATGACCGTTCTCTGCCGCGGCGTGGATGGCAGACTGGCCTCTCCCGTCAGTCTCGTTCACGATCTTCGACCCCGCCTCTGTCCCCAGCAGACGGCGGCACGTGTTTATACGGCCGTATCTGAATATGGAATAGAATCATGCAGACGGAAAATACTCTCAAAAATAGACACATCTATAATATTATGTATTCTCAAGGTTCAGCTACTCAGCAGCCTTTCGCAGATATTTAACGAATGCTGAACAACGCGAGGATAATCATCCAGATGACAACTACAAATGTACAGTCAAACTTGTTTTGGTTTTGGAAATTATATACACCAAGTGGAACCTCGAAATCAAGACCACCCACGGGCCTGTTATAAACTGGCTTTATTTTGACTAAACATTGAAAATGCAGTTTGGGGACTGCTGAGAAGATATCTTTATTCTGGTGCTCAGAATTGATGGTCGAGAAACGAGGATCTACTGCATTGTTTACTGACGAAAAAAAAATTACGTTTTCCAAAAGATAGTGATACATGTATCATGGTCCTATATTGCTACAACATATGGAACCTGGCAGAGGTGTATCCAGATACCCAAATCTGACAATACAGATGTATTTTCACCCAATACCTCGAGTAATTGTATAAAATGGTATTTTTGAAAATTGTACTAGCGAAAAGTACACCCGCAAAAAAGAAAAAATGGGGGGCTGATCGTCATCCTTAAATATCATATTTGGTTATAAATGCTATGAACTGGTCCTATCGGTCTCGGTACGCCCAATAGCAACAGCAGCAGTGCTGTGTGTTATCTACCTTGCTGCGAAGTGTAGTGCTGACTGTTTCTGGTGACTTCTAGCAGTCAGGGACGCCCCCAGTGTTAGGAGAGCGTTGATAGTGGTCACATGTCCTTCCATAGAAGCATAGTGCAGGGGAGTGCAGCCATATTTGTCGGCTTGATTCAAGAGATTTTTCATCGTCTTGGAAAAAAAAACAACTACAGTTGAGCAATATGTACTACGTGCTATCTGATAAAAATATAAATCATATTTACTTTTTGCCAGTGTCATGTCTCTAAAAGTACATGTATATTTTTCTTAAGCCTGTCTCGACTGCACACGACACTTAATTGACTCAAGGTCGCCGATGTTATCCGAATACTAGAAGGTGGTCTTGTGGGAAGAAAATAAAGATCAAGGGTCTTTCTACGCTCGTTTCGCAATTCCCTAAACTATTTATTTAAAAGAATCAAAGACCACCCAAAGACTGACACAATATGGTTCTTTTACACAGGGGATAACAGGTTTAATAAGAGAGAAAATATACCATTGGAGATCCCCCAAATGTAGTCTTCATATGCAGATGTTCTTTACATGCTTTATATACAGGTGGTTCCAAGGACAGGTTTGACTGTATCGGTGCCAACGAAAGGCAAGCTTTCCTGGCCACTTACCGCGGAGCACATACACAGACTGAACTGGGACGGTTGCCCGCCACCCTTTATAATGAGGTGGAGGAGATTGCGATCGTCCTCGTCTCTCTGACTCAGGTCTGCTCCACGCTTGACGAGTTCCCGGGTCACCGCCCACGCCGCCTTGCTGGCAGCCAGGAGGAGAGGCGTGTGTCCAGAATCACAGACGGGATCCAGTTCCGCTCCCTGGGAACGACAGCTCCGGATATAATAGCGTACGCAGAATATCTCAATGACTTGCCTCTGAGCATGAACTAAAAAAAGCTCTTTTTACTGAAAGCGGCCATCCAAAAATTAATACTGAAACTTGCCTGGGCACGTGACTATCATATTACACCCGAATAAATGTCCAAGTAAATAGTTGTACATGAATTTTCTCCACCTGCAAAAGTGCTTTTTACCTGCTCCAGCAGATACAGAGCCGCATTCACTTTGTTTCTACCCTGTACATGTTGTACTTTATCTGGTCCAGTATATAGAGCCGCCTTCACTTTTTTCTCGCTACACTAGCCCAGGAGATACAGATCGAGCCGCCATCACTTTGTTGCTATATTATAGTTTACCTGGTCCAGTAGATACAGAGCCGCCTCCACTTTGTTGAAGAGTGCGGCTTTATGTAGAGGTGTCATCCTGCATTTATCCGCGGCGTTCATGCTGACATCTTTCCTCTCTGGTTGGTGTTCAAACATCGTCTTCAGCATATCCACGTTACCCTGGCCAGCCGCCACATGTACAGGGTTAGCCCCGTCTTCCTGGAGACAATATTACACCGAAAGGAGACTATATTGTGGGTAAGTTCAGCTAAGTTAAAAAGCTTTCTATTGGAGTCTATAAATCACTATAATTATTTTTTACATCCTTAATTTATTTCTGAGGTTTGCAATACGCTCCTAAATGCTTATGCCTCGTCAAATCACCGCAGGGTGGGATGCGGTACCTCACCAGAAAGGGACCACATAAATCCAGGGATACTTTCAGTATCAAAATATACCTCTAACGTTAGTACCCGGCTGTTGCGAAACTTTTGCAAACTGTTTCAATACGAACAACCCAGCCTGGGTCGGAGTTCTCGAAAATACTGAAGTCTAAGTTTTGACCTAGGTCACCTATCTGAACAATGTGATTGGCTAAGAATTTGACTTAGGGTTTGGTTGGCTAAGAATTTGACTTAGGTCACCCATCTGAACAATGTGGTTGGCTAAGAATTTGACTTAGGCTTTGATTGGCTAAGAATTTGACTTAGGTCACCTATCTGAACAATGTGATTGGCTAAGAATTTGACTTAGGTCACCTATCTGAACAATGTGATTGGCTGAGAACTTGACTTAAGCAAAAACTTAGACTTAAGTATTTTTGAGAATTCCGGCCCAGGTTCATCCTCAGACAGACAATCACGAAAATGTAAGTTTTTTTTCGGCGAATAAAGAGGTGCGGGTAGGATTCGAAACCGGATCTTTTTTCCGTTAATGAAAAATATCGAATTGCTGTACGGCATGCCAGATCAGCACTTCTACTGCTTTTACACTCAGGGGTTACGGCCCGGGTAAAGGCTGGCCGTTGTCCCCACATCACTCAGTCTGGATTTCGATCACACAGCATGTGTAGTAAAGGCCCAGTCTACTCGCTGGGTCGGGTGTTGTAGGTTGTCGGTGGAACTGATCATGAATCCATGAATTTTATTTTGAAATAAGAGCCCCAGGACGTTATATTTTGAGAATTTTTTTTTCTGCCAACGAACATAGTGACAAGATAGCCATGTAACTGGTAATTAACGTCCCACGTTCATATGAAAGTTTTTTTTAAGGTCTCAAGTGCAGAAAGCTGACAGATGTGCTGCAAATGCCCTACCTGTGGTGTGTCAATACGGGCACCTGCGTCCAGACAAACTTTCACCGCCTGGAAATATGACAACAGAAAGGTTAATCACACCCGCGAATCCGGCTGGGTGCTAGATCAGGATCAGCACATAGAGCAAACTTTGTTTCTGATGAAGATACGCTTAGCTGTGTTCTAGTACGATGTGTTGTTGTGGTAGTAATAAATGAGTATTTTGTTCTTACTTTCTGGAGTCCTTTCGCCCTGTTATGGAGATATTTACATACGTTCAGTTACTTGCACTCAACTCTTGGATTTCTGTGGCAGGGACACCGTTTTATGGAACGTATTTAAAGATGTTACTCAGTGGAGGTTTGAGACAATTCCCCCAGGCTTGAGGACGGAGGGAAGAGTTTCAAACTTCATGGGCCTCTTTTGGGCACCGCAACGCAACTTGACTGGTGTATACATGTACCTATTCAACCAGTGCATAATTAACTCACTTGTACATCTCCTCCGTTCACGGCGAGGTGGAGAGGTGTTGATTTGTCCTGGTTGACAAATTTAAGGACATCCTCTCTTTTATAACCAGCTTTCTCAGCTAAGTATACCGAGTAAAAGAGCAAAAACGCAGCAATTAACAACTGCAGTTACATGAGAGCAAAAGCAAATTTATGCAAAATCACCCCCCATCACCCCCCCCCCCCCACACACACACACACACACATCTAGAAGCAAGCAGGAAGTGACACAGATGATAACCAGTACCGTCAAGTTTCTTCCCACACAAAACTCAAGAGCTTAAATTATTTTTAAAAAGGCAGAATTATTTCTAACCCCCCCCCCCCCCATCTGTGAGTGTGTCTCAGAATTTGACAAGAAATTAAACAAATATCTCAATTCGGGTTTTGCCAATGTGTTATTCATTCTAAGATTGTCAAGAAGCATTCTAACCAAAATACACTAAAATACACTATCTATGCCCTTGTGGTATATACGTGCTAAAACAAATGTGGGATTTTTCAAAGTGAATCTTTGTTTTTGTACTTTATATGCTTTCAGATGACATACTTTGCGTGCATCACCATCACCGCTTTACTTATGCTTTTACGTTTCATCCCGTCGCATTTCAACCCATCATTGTGCACAAATGTTTACTGTTAAAAATCCAAACTGAAGTGACACAAATTTTGTGTTATGCTACCAGAGCCCTACCGTGTTGTAGCAGCGCCTCCAGGGTACGCGAGGCCGAGTTGAGGGCCGCCATGTGTAGAGGAGACAAACCGGCGTTACACTTCTTACACATCATAGCCTGGTGTTCCAACTGGAGGACACAAACACAGAACAGAAAACTGGAGGTATGTGGTGACATTTTGTGAAAGGAAACAAGCTCTTTCGCTCGGCCCAAATGGCGATTATAAACTCAATGTGGACCGTTTACAACAGTCTCATGTATATAAGATGTTATACGTAAATGAACATGTGCATTACTCCAGCCTGCATTGTGTGGGCTTCTTACTATATGTTGACTACTGCTAGTTACTAATCCACCGCGGAAATCATTTGCACCTCTTGAATGACAATGTAACCCAATCTTCTGTGCGTACACGGCCGTCCTCTGATCCTGGTGACCTACCAAGAGTTTAGCGCAATCCGGGTGATCTTTCCAAGCGGCGTAGTGTAGCGCCGTTTCACCGCCGCCGGTGCCGGCCAAGTTCGGATCCACAGATTTCTGCCTCAGCATCACCTGAAAAGCAACAAAAACCACGGTAAGCTCCCGGTCAGACCACTGACGCTTATCTTAGGCTGGTAAAGTTAGTGCATGGATATGCCTCTGTCCATGGAAGTCCTGAATTGTCAACATTTTCTTTCTATAAAATGCAAAATACGACACAAAATCAAAGCACACAATGTCTATTGACATTTTGGTGTAATATTATACTTCTCAATACCTAACGTTTTCATCATTGTCATTTATTCATGTTTACTCAGACCCAGTATCATATATTACCTCTAAAACCTGAACCCTGTTGAGTTCAACAGCCTTGTGTATTGGGGCGGCCTTAGAGGCGTCCACAATCTCGGGGTCCGCCCCGCGCACCAAAAGTCTCTCCACGGCCGCTGGGTGGTCCTCCTGGACCGCCAGGAGGAGGGCCGTGTTCCCATCATTATCCTTGAGGTCCACATCTGCCAGAAACAGTTAGATTTTGCCGTTTTACGAGAACGCTTCCACTGTGCAACTATAACAATTTCCACAAATATATAGACATATTGAAGACACAACTTCAAGGTACATCTAGCATGTCCAACGCTGCGAACTGTTACCTATATGTATGCACCATTGAAGAAGGAACACGTACAGGAGTGTGTTAAAGTGTGTTATTTTTTCGTGAGTGATGTTAGTGCGTTGCCACTTTCACAACGGTGCGTTGCTTTTTTTTGCAAGGACCCTTCCTTTGACTTAGAAAATATTCTGGGTCTCTATAAACCTTTAGGGCTCTACTTAAGACCCTTTCCTTAGTCACTGTGAAAGGTAGTTAACTCCTGCTTTTGTTGGAGATGTCATCTAGAATGCAACGTTTTTAATATTGACAAATAGATGACCAATTTGTAGGAACAAACCAAAAGCAAAACAAACCTACTGGGTTTAGTTGCGCACTGACTTTATGCAAGACTTTTGAACTAGCTCGTGCAAGCCTCGTCCAAGTATCTATCCAGATAAGGCAAAGATGCACATCCGTTTCCAGGAATAGTAATCAAACTGTTGTGTACGTAAAAAAAAACATATGACAGAAAATAAATACGTCGAATTCTATTGAAATGCTTTGACAGATACTTTCAACAGCAGGCACCGTCCGGCTTCTAAAAACAACCTTTAATTTTCAAAACTGTTCTTAAACATGGAAAAGACTATGCTTGTCTGGTGATCTGGACGTAAGATTTTTCCAGAAAGTGACCCAGGGCCCTGTTTGCACATATTGGAACAAAAAAAAAAAAAAAAAAAAGAAATAAAAATCCCTCTCAAACAGCGTGAAGCTTGAAAGGGAAATTTTGCTTTGTAGAAATTGCCGCTGCACTTTTTTAGTCGGTTTGCCCCGAGCAAATCCATTGACTGCAGCCTGAAGTAAACACATTCTGAATTGTACGCAAACAAATTCGGTACTAGATGGTAATTAATTTAATGTAATACCAAACAGCATCGATATTTCACGTTCGATATGCTTACTCATACGAGACCATTTCATATGGTCCTGTATGTGTTTATTCCTTGGTCACTTTGCAGTATGCATGGTGTCCTTGTGATGAACTGCGCTGCCTAGTAATAACTCATTAAAAGTATGCTTGTCACGCGAACTGCTAATCCGCCCTTACCATTGACAACGGTGTCGTTCCCCGCAAAACAAATCTCCGCAGTTCGTGGACACTTAATGATTGTCCAACACTAGAAATATTTGCCTCCTCGCTCTCCTTGTTGGGACGGTAAATCTCCAGGGTAATGTCCATCGAGGCAGAGCAGAGACAGTGACTCCTATCCCCGCGAGACACGAACAAGCTCTTTACATACGGGCAGGAGGGGTCCGCAGGCCACCAAGGTCACACCTCACTGATGAACAGCCCAAAAAATGCAATAGAAATCGCAGATATTACGGATCGAGGAATTATGTCACGCCGCTGTCTCTTTTGGTATGCGGTTATAACCCTCTTTAATCTTGGTGGATAAACAAGCTTAAGCTCTTCCAATGCAGTGCATACGATAGGTTTTAACGGCCGCAATCGTTAGGTTGACAGCCATATTAGTTGAACTGGCAATCATGTAGTTCAATTGGCTGTCACGTGACTAGATTGACAGTCACGTGGCTGGATTGTCAGCCATGTGGTTAGATTGGCAGTCACGTGGTTTGGATTGGAAGCCTTGCGGTTGATTTTCAGCCGCGTGTGCTTAGAACGTCAGCCTCGTGGCTGAAGTGGCAGCCACGTGATTAGCAATGCGGTTGGATTGACAGGCATGAGGTTATATTGCCAACCATGTGGATGGAGCGACAGATTTTCACGCTCCAAAATATGTCCAAGAGGCGTGCATAAAAGATCTCTCGTAGAACATCACCGCGCGGGCATGTAGCGAGAGACAAATGTCGCACATTACAACACAATATTCGACATATAAAAAATATCGCAACGGCAGAAACTGTAACAAGTACACCGATCCCGGACACCGATAGTAGACATAATGCATGCACAGCAAAAGCCACAATGTCTTTTTTTTTTTTTTTGCATTGCGTTGGGCAAGTAATGCGGCTAATAGTGTCGCTAATGGAGATCAACAGTTTACATTGTAAGTGTCATTGTTCTTATTATTGCAGCCTCGTGAGGTCTCCGATGCATGTTCCCGTAGAAAAAACGCTCCTCACTATTGATAGGTTTTTGGTGGATTGTTATGAAAACAATATAATGCACTGCCGACTCGGATGTTTTTGTTCCAGCAAGCAGCAATCGGGTAAATGAGATCCATTCAATGTAGAGAGTATATAAATGTTGTGTTTTGTTAAAGGTCTCGACGGTCTGCGAATCGGTTGCAGCGATACTATAGCGTCCCCATTTGCAAAGCCAACAAATGAGCTTGTATATGCGCTTACATACACATGGCAATCGCCATCACTAGCCACACGCTACAATCCACTCCATGCCGGAACTGACACGGTCGCAATATAATCAACCGGAAGTGCTAGTGACATACACTTCCTTTCCGGAAGCCCAGATAATGGAGGAACGGCATCGGGGGGAATTGAATTGTGCGCAAGTTGCGGCCGATTTCGCAACAGTCCACGCCGAACTTGGAGGCGATGGCAGTTAATTCCAAACTTTCCCGTCTGTGTGAATCGCCCCAGAATGAGGCAGAATGGGATCCCACTGGGAGTTTTAAGGCTCCATAAACTCTACAAGATCACCCCAAAAGAGACGTTTTGTAGTCCATTACCACCGGCATGTGTGAGGACACAACAACCAAAGTCAGTCACGGGGAATCGAGTATTAAATTATGATTTCTATTTGCCAGACAAAGTGCGTAATACTTTAAAATGTTTTTTGTTTTTTTTTTGTTGCGATAGCTGACATGTAGTTGGAACTACCAGAAATCATTCCATCAGGTAAAGTTTTACATGCTCCAGTGATTCCTGAAAGAAAAAAGTGTAGATGTTTAAATTATAAAAAAAATCTGTTCGAGTGCCGTTCGTATGGGCTATGGTATTGCTCGGGTAAGCCTGACTGTGTGGGCATGACATACGGTGTGATGTTATAAAGTTGGGGGTGGGGGGTTCCAGCAATCCAGTGGTCATTAGATCCGATAACGCAATATTCCGAGGTGAATCGAAGTTCCCGTTGACCTCATGATCAAGCATTCCAAGAATCGCGCATTGCCCAAAGGTTACTAATTACATAATCATTAGCCCTTAAACGGTCAACCTATAGGAAATCACAGGAGCCTGATTTAAATTATGTTCTGGTATATTTAGGTCAATCACTGGGTTCGAGGATTGGAAATCAGAGGGGGAAGGAGGGCAAAAAAACATTTAAGAGCTATCGAAGAACACAGAAGCTGTGTAGTTGCATGAGAAGTACTGCACAGGGATGATTGTTCCAAAACTTAATGTCTGTGGATCAGGGCCGCCTTCAGTATCGAAAAGTTGGTAAGCATTTTGCAAAATTTCGTATCTCTAGTACACGACTGTTGCGAAACGTTTGCAAACTTTTTCGATACTGAACGCAGACAAGTATTTTCCTGACAAGGGTTTTCCTTGATTATAGATGTGATTTATCCAACTTATCAACTTATCCATAATAACTGCTTGCGAACGTCACCCTTTATCGTAACACATAGTCATAACTGGCCCGAGGACAATTTTTACGTTACGCAAACTTTGCTTTGGGGAAAACTGCCCAAAATTATAGGCTTTGTGTCAGGTGGCTATAATACAAGATTTGGGTTCCATTTTCAGCCTCGCTTCTCATATTATCACATGTCAGCGACACGTTCAATCACATTAACGACCTCACAAATGGATCTTTCTGGCTCTTTGCCTGTAATGTGGGTGTAATGGTTGGTGACAAAATGGTTAACGATAATCATGGTTTGTCAGCACATTTTATGCTAAGTGCAATGAGCTGGTTGACCTGGCTCCTTGTTTTATTCTGGTAAGAACTCCTGTGTCATAAACGTAATGAGTTCACATAAGATATCCTATAGATGTGATGTCCTTACTGTAGCGGCCGTAAAACCTTATCCGTACCCGTCCATTTCACTATATTGCAGCTGCTACGATAAGCTGAACTTGCGTGCAGCTGTTAAGTTAGTGCTAAAGGCACTGCGGTGCTGTGGTGTCACTGCTATCACTGCTGACTGGAGCGTACTGCTACTACAAAGATTTACTTTTAGTTTTAAAACTCTTGCAGCTTGGTGTTGATTTCGAGGGCGGTACAGCGTGTCAAATACGGTAAAAGTTCCGGCTACAACTACTAACTGCTGAGTAACTGTTCTTCATGATGGTCCGGGTAACTGCTGCTGCTGCAAAATGGGTGATTCGTTAATCGTACCCTGATCAACCAGTAGAGAATATGTGTAAAATGAATCTTTTTGCTAAAGTGTATACTAACTTTAGTTAACGTGCGGGTTTCCACTGGATTGTTCTGTGTCCTATTATTCAGGGCAGGTTCGTGCTGTTCAACTTTTATTATTTACCCCCTTTTCTCGTGGATATTAGGATATTGTCTTCCTAAATACAATGTACTAAATTAGAAAACAGAATTTGCAGGCAAATTCAAGATCTGCATGTTAGTTTTTAGTTTGAAAGAGAGAAAGAGCCCAGGAAGTGGAAATTAAGATTATTTTCGCTCTATGGGGAGTAGTTTCCGAGATACTGACCATTTCTCAAATTGCCATATTTGGTCAAGAAAAAAACTTGTCCATTAGTAAAAGTTCCAGAAGTTGCACATATACTCTCTTTCTAGGTCGAAATTTAGCTTAATATCGCTCTACGGACAGCGATTTTCGTGATACAGGCGGATTTTCGAAATTGCCATATTTGGGCATGATACTTGGCCCCCATTGGAAATAATTCCAGAAGGTGCACATACATGTATACTCTCTTTCCACCCTAGGGGCTCGGAATTGAGCTTAGTTTCGCATTTCGGACAGCGGTTTCGGACAACTTCCAGAAGTTGCACATAGACTTTCTACCACAGTGGGTCAAAATTGCCATATTCGGACATGAAATCTGGTCATTGGCAAAATGGCCATAAATTGCATTATATACTCTCTTTTTACCTTAAGGGGGCGAAATTGAGCTTATTTTCACTCTAGAGGCAACGGTTGTAAAGATAGTGCAATCTTCACCTTACATAGGCTAATGAGCCAGGGTAATGAATTTGTATCCATAAGGTTCTAGCATCCTTTAGTATGATGCAAAATTTAAATATATTGTTGCCTACCTGCAGTATGGTCGAGAGCGAAGTCGATGATGTTAGTGTGGCCATTCAGCGCGGCGTGGTGTAACACGGACCGGCCCTTGCTGTCCCGGATCTCGAGACGGTCCGGTTTGATCCGGTACAGTCGTTCACATTCATCCAGACGGCCTGCTGCCGCAGCCTGGAAACGTGTTGATCCAGAGTTAGGATAATTGAAAAAGTGATAGAATGGAAAAAGAACATAGCAAAAACGGGGGATTGGGGTCAACGAAACCGAATGGAAAAGCTTGCTTATGTGGGCAATAAAAGACCCAAAAGCATTGACATAGGCCACGAACATAAGTTAAAAAGTATTTAAAAAAAAAAAAAAGAAAAAAAGAAAGAAAACAAACAAAAATTATGTGAGAGTAAAAATGATGGACGATTGTAGAAAGTATCAGTATCGGAAGACCATGGGAAATAAAGACACAAACAGAATTCACATAACGCATCAACATTAATGAAACTTCCATGCAAGAGTGCAATTTATTTTCATCATTTTCCAGGCACTGGAATTGCACGATCCGGTCTAGTTATCGCCGCATGCCTTTGTTCCTTATGGCTACACTGTAGTTATAAGATATATAACATAATTTGAATGAAAAGTGTTACAGCTCATTTACCGTATAGGGCTGTTAAAAGAAAATATTTCAGGGCCAGCAATGTTCTGCTCATATCGTATGGAAGTCCTGAGATACTATTCACTCAGTAAGCCTGGCATTGTTGAAGATCATATAGTGTAATTTTTATGTTGTGTTTAATTCTATTTTGGGCATGCATTTCTTAAGTTAATTCATTATCTTTGAAACTGAACAGACTCGGTGTTAAAAGTGTTTTCCCAAAAGTCAAAGGGGCCTTTATGTTCAGCGAATGGTGCGCAGTACTGAAGGGAAAGCCAACAACTGTAGTTCAGTGCCGTTTCGAAAATATCGTTTCATTTGGAAAAAGTACCGAATATGCACCGAATGAGAACTCAAAGTGGCGATGCATCCAAGATTAAACTTATCCATAATGTGTTGTATACGTAACCTCCCCGATGCCCCAAATTTTACGATCACTTTAAAAGATGCAATCACAGTGAATTGAAGTAAAATCGGCCGAACCACTATTCTCTTCGAAGCGGCTTTAGTCAACCACATCCGAGCTGCATCAGCTTATTAATAAGTACAGATTCAGAGAGTTTTAGTTATTAATTTTGAATTATTCCTGCCAATGCTTCAAATACTCCATATTCTCTAAACACACTTAATCAAGTTCCAATGTTTTTGCTTGATGACGTGACCTCTGCTACATTTCACAACGGTGACCGTGTAAGTGTGACCGGGTGGTTCGAACCCCAAACCCCAGGATTCCAGATACCTACCTCAAACACAGACACCTGTTCTTCCCAGGCTACCTCATCCCGCCCAATTTCAGATCCCGTCATTCCAGGTAATTCGGGATCGGGATCTATTGGGATTCCAGAATCCGAAATACTAGTTTTCTCTTCAAGCAAAAAGCCTCTCATTTTCACGACCCAGAGTTTATATATCGCTGCACAAAATGTAGAAATATCGCCTTAAACGTAATTAAAGGCCAAAAGCACTAAGCCCCGGATGCTAGAGATAAAAGCTCTTTACGGGGTGTCAACTTGGAACAGCGTCAGTCAAGATCAAGATTCGCTAAAGTAGCGCTTCTTTGAGTGGTCACATCCGACTCTTAATTCCTACTTAGCTTGCGCTTGACTTGCAGGGTTTCTGCTAGGCGCAATCCCGCCCTAGGTTTTTATACCCCCATGTCGATTTGCCATAATTGTTGGCTTTCTATTCCCGGTCAAAATGGTGCGTATTGTTCACCAGGATTGATTTAGGGCCTGCAACCGATCGTTGTGGCATTTGTCGCCTGCAAATAGTTTCATGGCACGGGAAATGGAAACCCACGGTGTGTTAGCATTTGTTAGGCTGCTGAATTACAGGAAGAAAGACAAAGGAAAATGCGTCGCTGATGACCACTGATTGATGAGACGACGGAGTCACACTTTGTACAGCAAAAAAGCATTCAATGCATTGTGTCGTTCCCTGGACGTATATCATATATTGTTAATGACCCGAGCGACCCAAGTGACGTATACAGTGCCCATGATGACCGCACCCGAACCTGGAGGTTCCTGTGTGATCTCTAACAAAGCGTGATTAGCGTAATTTGCGGACATTGTAGGGGACACCCCTCTTCCATATACAGTTATGCAGGACAAAGCTGGAAAAAGCGATTACTCAAAGTCAGAAGGTTCTGGAACGTTGTCGTTAATTTTGTGACTTTGGAAAATGTCTACATAAAATTATCTCTTTCTGGAGGGAGGGGCGTCTGAGATGATTTATTTTATACAAACTTGGTATGGTGGCGCTTATCTCTGAAAAAGAAATAGTTTCAGAGCTCACAATAATTTGAAAAGAGTCTTTGACCTAGATGGAACGCGCTGCCATGACGCGGCACTTGGCCTCATTTGGCCCATGCCTGGAGCAGCTATAATGAACCCATTCACAGCTTTGCCGTACACTTTCGTAACAGCAAACGACCGCATCAATAATGCATTTCGCTTTGCATTCAAGCAGGAAGCTTCACTTTCTGATTCTGAGAGATGCATGCTTACATTCCTACAGACAATGGGACGTCTTCCATAATATGCATCGATGAGGACAAATACGTGCCAAACAGAGATGACTCGGCAGATATCCTCGGCAGATATACTCGGTAGACGTGTAGGTATTTTTGGAACTGTCTGCAGAAAAGGCATTTGTTCTTGCATTCTGAACATTTTAATGCATATCTAGGACTTCGGTACAGATTTAGAGAAGAAATTCCATATTGGGAGAGGTAGAATAAGCCGAATCAACAAGTAGTACACGTTGTTTCGAGTGAAGTTGATCTCTCTAGTTAACTATTCCCTATTGCATGCACTGCCTCCCGGAATCTCCACCCCCACCCCCTCCATAGCCTAGCCACCCCATGCATGTCCCCCCAGATTCCCAATCTGGGCTGTCCTCCTACGAGGAATGACTTGCAAATTTGACATGGCTCCTGCACATGGGGCACGTGTCAGGCTCTCCTAAATTAGGGTTTGTCTGCAATTATTTGCTGGCACCACAGGGGTGTTTACTAAAGCGTCTGGGGAGGAAGGGATTCAATAAGACGGGAGTTTTTGGTGAGTGTGCGGATGGTGGCGTTTCATCATACTCTTTTCGGTGAATAAAGGTAGGCTAAAAATGGAGAATATAACCGATATAAGTGTATTTTCAGGTAGGAAAGGCCAGATACCCTACACATTTGGGGATTTAAAAGTTGTCAACCACCGATACTACCATTACTCCTGTTTGCCACCAATCTTGGTGGCTCTGCTACTACTACATGCTCTACTGTCTACTGGGGTGAAACAGAATAAATAAATAAAATAAATAAATGAATAAATAAGCCCATTATGTGATAAAAACGAAGTTTGCCACTTACGTCACAGTAAATACAATATGGCGTTCAAGATTGAAGCCGAAACCTCTGAATGGAGATAAATCCGTAACTATTGACTCAAATTTGATGTCCATCCCTATGCTTTATCTTTTTTTTTTTTGGGGGGGGGGTGCATTAAAACCAAAAGAAATGATTATGATCTATTAGCTAACACAGAAATCTAATGTGGCGTCACAAATGTCGAAACCAAAACCTCCATATAGCCAACGGTTCACCATTCCAATTTACTGATCTTAGAATAAGGTTTTGACAGTTCAGTTTTTAGTGTCATCCTCCTTCCCAGTATTCCCTCTTAATTGGGCGTTGTTTGGGTTTTCAAAGTTTTCGGTTTGGCAAGGGCCACATGCAGCAGTGCATGGGAGTCCGTAGCGTCTGCAGCTGCATCGAGATGATTTTCACCCCCTCCCCCAAATAGCTACAATAATTTCTATTATTGTAATACAAATTTTGGCAATTATCACAAATTATTGTGTTATTTTAAACATTTCATCAGGCGCAGCATTCGGTTACAGTGGGATCGCTTCCTGGGTCCATCCCCATTCACATGATTCGTTGAATTCGTCTCATTTATAAGCCTGTAGCAGGGGAAGTTGAGGAGGGGGGGGGGGGGCTTTTAGAAATTACAAATTATGCTTTAGCAGTTCCCCCTTTCGGTGAAAATGCTATGGCGCTGTGATTAGAGCATGTCATTAGACTTCCCACCAAAAAAGATCAGCCATCAGATCTTGATTGCCCAGTTCCGATATATCCTGTTGAGATTTGTTTTGAAGGATAAATGCATTAGCACAGGACTTCAAGACTGGATCAAATTTCACTAGTTTCTGGAAGGCTGACTTTTTTCGGATGCTGAATATCCTTGAAGTCGAATCACAGTCTGCTCAGGCATGTGCAAAATGCAAGTCATTGCACACATCATCTCTCCTGAAGTTTCTTTCGGAATTCCTGACCACAGGTTAATAATGCACACTGTGTTCCTTTGCTTGCTTGTTTGCATCAGAACGGAAATAGATGATCCCGCATTGTCTTCTAGAGTAATGAAGGAGCAAGATCAGCAAACCTGTATCCTTACCGGCCGTTGTGGTGCCACAAGAGGATCGTTCAATAAGGACATTCACGATGTCAACGTCGCCATCCCCTGGTGACTGAATGATATGGCATCCTCTTTCAGTTAATGCTGTGCTGATGAGGGCAATCATGTCTGTCTTGTTTTTGTCAAGAGACAAAAGGTCCTCCCTTTTGCCTGAAAACTCTGCTTCTGCGGTGAAAATAATAATAATATGGTACGTGTTTGTCTCCGTCTCTGAGGCGTGATGTTCTTTATGGAGGGTCCTTAACCATAACCATCAAACAGTTAAACCACTGTCGCTTACCTGTAATGTCTCACACCACAACAGCATGACACTCAGCTCGACACTCAAAGATAGAGCAAAGAACCATCATCAAGAATTAACAATCTGTTTCAAGAAAAAAGTCACCGAATCACTTGATAAGCCCGTACTATCATGGTCTCGAATTGCCTGAGTAAGCTGAGCATCGTCAGCTTTGAAGAATATCCCTGGTCTCAAAAATTGCTCTCGGATATAGGGGCTTAGGTCATAAGTTCAAACCTTTCAACCTTTGCAAGGGACAGATCACCTGACCTTAACACTACAAGGATACGCTGGAAAAGCAAGACAGGATTAATTGTGCCGCCAGGAACAATCTTCACAGCAAAGATATTCCAAAGGGTTTTTGCTCACCCTTTCCGATTGAATTTGTTGATAAATGTTGACTCTCCGATCATATCGTCAATGATCTTGTTGCGAGTTACGTACATTCAAAGGTTTCGGTGTCCATCTTTGACGCCATATTGGATTTACATGTGACATACTGGGCAAACATAATTTTTGTATGGTCTTATTGCATTCCTTGCTTCCAAGGGAGTAGTTACAGACTTTGTCCTTCAGATGTTCGGTGGCCATCTTGGACGCCATGTTGGATTTATATGTGACGTAATGGACCAACAGATTTTTTTATGGTCTTAATGCATTCGTTGCCTCAAAAAATAGGGACAGACAACAATATTATCAAATTTAAGTTGATAGAAAGTTACACAGACGTATGGTCATTCAGATGTTTTTGCGGCCATGTTGAGCGGCATCTTAGGAAAAAAAAAACACTTTTCCGGGGGCCCAACTCTGGCAAAATTTAATATGTTAAATGTGCATTAAATTAAGATAAGATAAGATATACATTTATTGGCAACCATAAAAGTACAGTTGGATTGGTACAAAGCGTGACTAGACTGGAATATCACAAAACACATTCAATTATAAGGCTACATTCAACTATAAATTCTACCGGAATCAATTGAAAAACCTTTTGTAGCACTTTTTGGGGGTG
>JAAUYG010065858.1_pt1 | contig 28543 bp, 21 predicted proteins | sample 7278091 | NCBI WGS metagenome assembly JAAUYG01 (sample SAMN14350201, study PRJNA611818) | marine sediment metagenome | isolation source: surface marine sediment (0.6m) | place: French Polynesia: Moorea | collected 2018-08 | reverse complement strand
CTTGGATAATAATTCATCATCTTTACGGTTAATCAGAGGCATTGTTTCTGACTAATGAACTTCTTTCTGGTAAAAAGTTCATTTTCTTCCACGTGGAAGAAAACGAACCAAGAGAAGACGCCCGTGCCCCGCTCGATCCTGCGCGTCGCCGTGCCGGACGGCGCGCGCGGAAACTCGCTTCCGCTCAGACAGTCCGCGCGCTTTTCCCGGCCGACGCGCCGATGCTCGGCGCGGGACAAAGGGTAAACGCTTCGAAGTCCATTCAGTATTTTCGGTATCTTCCTGCAAGGCGACTACGTGCAGCCTGCAGGATGCGCTAACATCACGATTATAATGATCTTCTGTGGCGGATGTGTAAAAGGCCCGCGAGCAAGGCTTGCTAAGTCCGAAGAGCGAGGCGTACTTCACGTACGCCGCAACGACGAGGGCTTTGCGTAACGCTGCACTCGGGTCTTTTACGCATCCGCCGCTATTGTCGGGCCACGACAAAGAGCCCGATATGCGCCATCAGGTTGGCTGCCATCCTGGCCGGCAGACGCCGGCGCCACTTGTTGAGGATCAGGTAGTGCTCGGATTCGATCTTCAAGCGCTCTTCGCGGCAGAAGGCCCGAAAATCCTTGATGGTCAGCACCCGGATGTTGGGGGTATTGTACCATTCAAATGGCAGCGCCGGCGACTTGGGAGCCCGGCCGCCGAAGAAGATGCCGGTGCGCAGCGACCAGTGGCCGAAATTGGGAAAACCCACGATGCCGTAGCGGCCGATGCGCATCATTTCCCGCAGCACGACCTGCGGGTGCTTGACCACCTGAAGGGTCTGGTTGAGGATCACGTAGTCGTAGGCGTTGTCGGCGAAATCCGCGAGACCCTCGTCCAGATCGCCCTGGTAGACCGGAAGCCCCAGAGCCATGCCACCCATCAGGCGCGCACCGTCGATGTCCACACCCCGTCCGCGGACTTTCTTGCGCGCCACCAGCGCCCCCAGAAGAGAGCAGTCCCCGCAGCCCAGGTCCAGCACATGCGCCCCCTCGGGAATGATCGCCGTGATCAGATCCCAGTCGGTCTGGCTCAGGGTATTGACGTAGCTGACGCTTCGGCGGTCCCTATTCAAGCGGCTGACTCCTTTGGCTGCCATCCAGAAATGCGGTGGCGATCTGTGTGAGACGCTCGGTTTCGATCAGGAAGGCATCGTGCCCGTGGGGCGAGTCGATGTCAATGAAAGATACGTCCCGGTCGTTGGCGATCAACGCGCGAACGATCTCTTTGGACTGGGTTGTGGGAAAGAGCCAGTCCGAGGTGTAGGAGATGACCAGGTAGCGGGCCGCCACCGCGGCAAACGCGTCCTTGAGCGGCCCGTAGGTCCGGACGATGTCGAAATAGTCCATGGCCTTGGTGATGTAGATGTAGCTGTTGGCGTCGAAACGTTCGGTGAAGCGGGTGCCCTGGTGATTCAGGTAGGATTCCACCGCGAATTCGTTGCGGATGTCGTAGCTCAGGCGGTCGGCGGACTGCAGCCGGCGACCGAACTTGTGGTTCAGCGAAATCTCGGACAGATAGGTGATGTGGGCCACCATGCGGGCGCTGGTCAGACCGCGCAGGGGCCCGGGGGTGCCGTAATAGTGACCGCCCTGCCAGTCGGGATCGCTGGTGATGGCGTGCCGCCCGACGGCATTGAAGGCGATGCCCTGGGTGGAGAGTTGGGCGCCGGCGGCGATGCAGATCACCGTGTGCACCCGCTCGGGGTAACGCAGCGACCACTCCAGGGCCTGGAATCCGCCCATGGACCCGCCCACCACACAAAAAAGCCGCTCGATGCCGAGGTGATCCACCAGGTGCCTCTGGGCGGTGACCATGTCGCCAATGGTGATCAGCGGGAAGTCGCTGCCGAAGGGCTGGCCAGTGTCGGGATTGGTACTGTTGGGGCCGGTGGAGCCCTTGCAGCCGCCGATCACGTTGGCACAGATCACCCAGTAGCGGTCGGTATCGAAGGCCTTGCCCGGTCCGATCATGGGATCCCACCAGCCCACGCGCGTATCGTGGGGGTCGTGGATGCCGGCCGCATGGGCGTCGCCGGAGAGGGCGTGGCAGACCAGGATGGCATTGCTGCGCGACGCATTGGGTTCGCCGTAGGTTTCGTAGACCAGTTCGACGGGGCTCAGGGTGCGGCCCGAATCAAGCACCAGAGGCGCCTCCTGCCCTCCGAAGATGAATTGCCGGGGTTTGACCCGGCCGACCGATTGCCGTTCGATGAACATCACCTGTTTCCCGTCGTCCGATTGACTGCGGCGTATTCAAACCTTGCAGGCCACGCCGGTTTCCAGGGCCTGGTCGAGATCGGCGATGATGTCTGCGACGTCTTCGATGCCGATGCTCAGCCGGATAAAGTCCGGCGTGACGCCGGCCGCCCGCTGCTCCGCTTCGCTCAGTTGTTCATGGGTGGTCGACGCCGGATGAATCACCAGGCTCTTGGCATCGCCGATGTTGGCCAGGTGGCTGACGAGGTTGAGACTTTCGATGAACTTCACGGCCGATTCCCTGCCGCCGCGGATGCCGAAACCCACCAGGGCGCCCTGGCCCCGGGGCAGGTATTTTTCCTTCAGGTGGGCGGTCTCCGCGGAGGCCAATCCGGGATAACGCACCCAGTCGACGCATCCGTGGTTTTCGAGAAACCGGGCCACCTCAAGGGCATTGTTCGAGTGGCGCTCCATACGCAGGTGCAGGGTCTCGAGTCCCTGGAGAAAAAGCCAGGCATTGAAGGGGCTCATGGCGGCGCCCATGTCCCTCAGCCCCAGCACCCGGGCCCGCAGAATGAAGGCCAGGTCGCCAAATGTCTCGACAAATTTCAGACCGTGATAGGCCGGGTCGGGAGCGTCGAATTCCGGGAAACGGCCGGAGTTCCCCCAATCGAAATGGCCTGAATCCACAATCAGCCCGCCGATCGAGGTGCCGTGCCCGCCGATAAACTTGGTGGCCGAGTGCACCACCACGGCGGCGCCGTGTTCGATCGGACGGCACAAATAGGGCGTTGTGACCGTATTGTCCACCACCAGCGGAACGCCGTGGCGCCGGCCGGCGGCGGCAATCCCTTCGATATCGATGATGTCCAGTTTGGGATTGCCGATGCTCTCGACGAAGAAGGCCCGGGTCCTGTCCGTGACGGCCCGCTCCCAGGCGTCGATGTCGTTGGGGGCGACATATTTCACCTGTATGCCCAGCCGGCTGAAGGTGTGGGTGAAGAGACTCACCGTGCCGCCGTACAGGTCGGTGGACGCTACGATTTCGTCCCCGGCCTTGGCCAGCGTCAGCACGGTCAGGGTTTCGGCCGCCTGTCCCGAAGCCACCGCCAGCGCGGCCGTCCCGCCCTCCAGGTCGGCGATGCGCTGCTCGAGAGCATCGGTGGTGGGGTTCATGATACGTGTGTAAATGTTGCCGAATTTGCGCAGACCGAAGAGATCGGCCGCATGCTGGGTGTCCTCGAAAACGTATGACGAAGTCTGATAGATGGGGATGGCCCGTGAAAGGGTCTGGCTGTCGGGCGCATGTCCGGCATGGATGGTGCGGGTCCCGAATCCTTGCGCGTGTTCACTCATGGCGTTGGCCTCCGTTCGCTTTCCGGTCTGCAATAAAAAAACCTCTCGCAAGGGAGAGGCTTCGATCCATTTGAAGCGTGACCTCATGTTTCCCATGACGGGCTGGATTTGGCACCTTTTGGTCAGGTTGCCGGGCGGTCTTCAGGCCAGATCCCTCGCGCCACTCCACATGAAAATTATTTTCGTAACAATATGCGTCTTCGGCGGAATGTCAAGAATCTTCGGTGATGAATGCCTCGGACGTGGCCCGCGCATTGACTTCGACCCAATGGGCTGGTAAAAGATCGAACTCTATCGAGCGGTAACGGAACACGGTGTGAAACCGTGACGGACCCGCCGCTGTGATCGGGGACGCAGGGCCGCGCCACAACGGTCACTGCCTGGCGCTGAATCGTGATTGGCACGGACGGTAGCCACGCGGGAAGACCGGCCCCTGCGAATGAGCCGAAAGTCAGAAGACGACCGCTCGATATGCCAAGGACCTGATGGTAAAGGGCTCCTGGGGTCATCCACGACCCGGGAAGCCCTTTTTTATTTTGACGCCCTCGGAAAAAACCCGATGGCGGCGTTACGCGAAGCCCTCGTCATTGCGGCTTGCCGTAACTAGGCCGCACGCCTCGGGTGTCTGCGGCCGTCGCTCGAAATTTTTATAAGACCGTCTGATGTATGACCGTGGCGATTTTTTCTTATTTGCATCCCTTGGAAAAGGATGGTGGTCCTATGAGCATGCCGTCGGTTCAAGTCGTTGAAATCGGCCGTTTTGAATTCAGGGAGATGCCGGTTCAACCTCCTGGCGATGACGAGGTTTTGATTTGCGTTGCGGTGACGGGGCTTTGCCGCACGGATCTTAAAATCGTCCGCGTGGGCCATCGGGATCTGGTCCTGCCACGCGTTCCGGGCGAGGAGGTCGTCGGCACGGTTGAGGCCCTGGGCCGCCGCGTCGAGGGGCTTGCCGTCGGAGAGCGTGTCTATGTCTACCCGGGGGTGTGGTGCGGTCGGTGCCCGGCCTGCCGGGCCGGGGCTGAAAATCTCTGCCGCGAAATGCAGATCATGGGATTCCACCGCGACGGTGGTTTCGGGCCCCATGTCACCGTTCCGGCCAAGAGCGTGATACCGCTTCCGGACGGTCTCGCGAACGACGAGGCCGTGTTGGCCGAGCCGCTCTCCTGTGTCCTGAACGCGCTCGAACTTGGCCGCCTCCAGACCGGCGAAACCATCGGTATCTGGGGCGCCGGCCCGGCCGGCACGCTGCTGGCGCGGGCGGCGCGGGCGCTCGGCGCCCGGCCCGTCAACATTGAACCGGACCGTCGCCGAAGGGAATTGGTCGGCGGGCGGGAGACGCCCGGGGAGGAGCGCTTCGATGTCGCCGTCGTGGCCGTGGGCGCCCCTGACGCCTACCGGGCGGCGCTCGCCCATCTGGCCCCGCGGGGCCGCCTGGTGGTGTTTTCCGGGTTGCCGCCGGCGGACGACCGCCCGGCTGTGAGCTTTAACCAACTGCATTATCTTGAGCAGACCCTGGTGGGGGCCTACGGTTGCAGTTACCGTCACGGTCAGGACGCCCTTGAGCTGATCGCAGACGGCCGTGTGCCGGTCGGCGACATGATCTCCCATCGTCTGCCCCTGAAACGACTGGACGAGGCCCTGACGCTCGTGGAGGAACGGGCCGGCATGAAAATACTTCTCGACCCCTGGCAGGAGGACTGACGTCGCATGCACGCCGAGGAATCGATCAAACGTTTTGGCCGCTACATTCAAAGACTGATCAACCGGGAGGATCTGAGCCGCACCGAAAGCTACACGCTTTTCTGCCAGCTCCTGAACGACGAGCAGCCCGATCTGCAGCAGGGCGCCTTTCTGGCCGCCCTGGCGGCCAAGGGCGAAACCCCGGATGAAATCGCCGGGGCCTGGCAGGCGATCTACGAACGGGACACGGTGCGGACCGAAGGCCATCTGGGAACGCCGCTGGTGGAGAACTCGGGCACCGGCATGGATGCCCTCAAGACCTTCAACGTCAGTTCGGCCGCTGCGGTGGTGGCGGCGGCCGGCGGGGTACGCATGGCCCGCCATGGTGCGCGCGCCCTGACCTCCAGTTGCGGCACCGTCGATCTGCTCGAGGCGGTGGGCCTCAATGTCGAATGCGACGTGGCCACCGTGGCCCGCAGCATTCGCGAGACCGGCATCGGGCTGTTCAACGGTATGAGTCCCGCCACCCATCCCCGGGCCCTGGCGCGGATTCTCTCCCAGATCCGCTTCGGCTCGACCCTCAACATCGCCGCCTCGCTGGCCAGCCCCTGCCGGCCGACCCACGGCCTGCGCGGCGTCTACAGTGAAAATCTGATCGCACCGGCGGCCACGGTCATGAAGGCTATTGGCTATCGGCGGGCGCTGGTGGTTCACGGTCTGGACGCCGAGGGCCGTCGGGGCATGGACGAACTCTCGAATCTGGGCATCAGCCGGGTACGCGAAATCCACGCCGACGGCGTGGAGACCACGTTTACCCTGGTGCCCGAGGATGTGGGCCTGCCGCGACGTGAGTACGCCGAGATTGCCGCCACCGGCGATCGCTCGAAGGAGGCCGTGCGCTTTCTGCAAACGGTCGGGGGGGTTGAAAGGGGCGGCTGCGAGGAAATCACCTGCCTGAACGCGGGGGCGCTGTTCTACCTTGTGGATCAAACACCCCGGCTGGCCGAGGGCGTCCGGCGCGCCCGCGCCCTGATCCGCGAAGGCCGGGCCCTGAGGAAAATGGTCCACTGGGTGGCCACCCAGGCCGATGCCGCCGGAGAGGGCATCCGGCGGCTGCAGTCCGTGGCCGACCACGCCGGGCTGGGTCCGGCCGTGAGGGCCGCCCTTTGACCGGAAGCTCCGGCGGGGCGCTCAGGGCGCTTCGTCGCTCCAATCCCCGCGTCGCGCGGTCAGGAGCGCCGCCGCGAGCATGATCAATCCCAGCCCGGCCAGGGCCGGGAAAAAACTGCCCGCGTAGTCGTAGGTGTAGCCGGCCGCCAGCGGGGCCAGGGCCGCCGGGATGTTGGCCGAAAACAGCCAGCCGTAGATCTGCCCCACATGGTCCGCGCCCCAGATGCGCGCCGTCGTGGACGCGTAGATCACGAGCACCCCTCCGTAGTTCAACCCGGTCAGGATGGCGAAGGCCCAGAGCCCTGCGGCGGTGTCCAGGATCAGTGGGGCCGCCAGCAGAATGCCGGCCTGAGCCAGCAGGTTGGCGCGGATCATGCCATCGGTGGTGCGACGGTCGAACTGCCAGCCCCATCCGACACGGCCGGCCGCGTTGGCCAGCGCGAACAGCGCCACGGCGGCCACGCCGGCGGCGGCTCCGCCGCCGGTCTGAAGATCCTTGAGATTGGCATTGACGGCGAAACCAGCGGCCAGCCCGGCGCCCATGGCCGCATAGAGCCGCCAGAAAAACGGCGTGCCGATGATCCGCTTCAGGGGCAACGGCCGTGGGCGTTCGGCTTCCGTGCCCGGCGGGTTGGCCATGCAGGCCCCGGCCGCCGTCACCAGCACCATAAACCCGGCCCCACAGGTGGCGAAAACCGCATAGGGGGTCAGCCCCAGGCGGTGCATCATCACCCCCCCGATCTGACTTACCACAGCCGCTCCGCCACCGAAGCCCGCCACGGCGATACCGGTCACCAGGCCTTTGTGCGCCGGAAACCAGCGAATACAGGTGGCGATGGGCACGATATAGGCGAATCCGGCCCCGACGCCCGCCAGAAGACCGATCCCCAGCGCTGTAAATGCGAAGTGCAGGGGGCCCAGCGCGGCGAGCAGCCAGCCGCTGCCGAAGAGCACGCCGCCCAGCATGGCGCAGCGCCGCGGCCCCAGGCGCGGCAGAAAACTGCCGGCCAACACCATGGTGGCCGGAAAGGCGAAGTAAAAAAGGGTGAACGGCAGCTGGGCGGTGCCCTGCAGCACACCGGTCAGTGCCCTTAGCGGCTGGACATAGATCGACCAGGAGTAGGTCGCGCCCAGGCACATTTGCATGATGACCGCCGCTGCGAGGATCAGATAGCGGTTCATTGACGGCGGCTGAAGAAGTCGATGACGAAGGAGATGTGATTGCGCATGGCGTCGTAGGCATCTTCGGGATCACGGCGGCGAATGGCATCGAAGATGGCTTTGTGCTGCTGAATGATGGTCTCGATGTTTTCCGGGACCTGGTAAAGGTGGAGCAGGTTCTCGCGAATCCCCATATGCAGAAAATCGGAGACATTCTTCATGATGTAGATCTGCAACGGGTTTTTGGTGGCGGCCGCAATGGCCATGTGAAAGGCCAGATCGCCCTCGGTGCCCAGCCCGCCGGAACTGATATCGCGTTCCATCTCGCCGATGGCCTTTTCGATGGCCTCGAGTTCGTCCGCATCGATACGCTGGGCGGCCAGGGAGGCGGCGGTACATTCGATCCCCATGCGCATTTCCAGTAAATCGATGAGGCTCGCATCCTGGGTCTCCATGACCGTGGCCAACGGAATTTGAACCGCTTCGTCGATGGGGCGCACGAAGGTCCCCTGGCCCTGGCGTTGCTCCAGAAAACGCAGGGTTACGAGCTTGTTGATGGCTTCGCGGACGGAATTGCGGCTGACATTCAGGGCTTCGGCCAACTCGCGCTCGGTCATGATCTTCTGGCCGGGCTGGTAGTCGCCCCGGAAAATCAGCTCCCGCAGCTGGTCGAAGACCTGATCGGAGATACGTTTGGGTTGGATCGGTTTGAGTTCTATCTTCATGGGTCAAGGGCCTCGGCCACAAGTTCGACGGGATGGCGGACAGCGACCGCCGCACCGGCCTGCGAGAGCATGTCGGAGATTTGAATCATGCAGGCCGGACATCCTGTCGCCAGCACATCGGCCCGGGTATCCATGATCTGGGCCGCTTTTTTCGTGCCGATTTGTTTGGAAATCGCGTAGTGCTGCAAGTTAAAGCTTCCGCCCATACCGCAACACCAGTCGGATTCAGCCATCTCTGCAAGCCGGCAACCGGGGGTCGCCTGAACAAGGTCGCGCGGCGCGCTGAACACTTTGAGGCTTTTTTTCAAATGGCAGGGATCGTGGTAGGTCACGCGGCGGGGGATTTCGGGGGCGTCCGCCGGCGGACTGTAGTTGACCTCCGCGGTCAGGAACTGATTGATGTCCATGGTTCGCCGGGCCAAGCGCGCGGCGGCTTCACGCTGGCGCTTGGCGGCCATGCGGGGCCAGATCTCGTGGATGGTCGCCGTGCAGGTGGCGCAGGCCGTTACCAGCCGATCGAATTCGCCGGCTTCAAACAGGCTCAGGTTGTGATCCAGCAGTTTGTGAAAGGTGTCCAGATCTCCGCTGGAGAGGGCCGGAATGCCACAACAGCCCTGATTTTCGGGTAGAAAGACACCCACCCCGCAGTGGTCCATGACTTTGAGGGTGCTGTGGGCGATATTGGGAAAGAGCTTGTCGATGAGACAGCCGGTAAAAACCGCGACCTTGCGGCCGGAGGCACCCGCCGGGCGATCGACGGAAGGCACCTGACGATGAAAGGGAACTGGTGCCAGGGGGCGGAAATGGCGATCCTGGAGCAGGGGCGACATGACCCGGGCACAGGATGTCCCGATGATGTCATTGACCGGGCGGCTGAAGATGCGCTGGAACCGGGCCCCCCATTCGGTCAGTCGATCGAAAAGCGACGGGTTGGCCAGCATGCCGCGCAGAACCAGCCGCTTGGTCGGTGGCAGCCCCATGAAACCGGTGAGGATGGCCCGGGCTTTGAGGAAGATCTCCTGCACATCGACCCCGCTGGGGCAGTTGGCCGCGCAGGAGCCGCACAGCAGACATTTGTTGAGCCGCGCGTAAACCCCTTCCGGGTCGTCGAAAATGGATTCCATCAATCCGCTTAACAACGCCAGTTTGCCGCGGGTCACATCGGCCTCCCGTCCCGTCTGGTCGAACACGGGGCAGACCGATTGGCACATACCGCATTTCATACAAACGACCAGTTGATCTTCTAACTCCCGCATCAGGCGGGCCAGTACTTCCATTGAGGCCATAGCGTTATTCTTTCACCGCGATGATTTTGCCCGGGTTGAGGATCTGGTTGGGATCCATGGCGCGCTTGATCCGCTGGGAGAAGAGAATCGTGCCCGCGCTGGTCTCTTTTTCAAGATAGCGTGACTTGGCGATGCCGGTGCCGTGCTCACCCGAGAGGGTGCCCCCCATGGCGAGGGCTTCATCGAAAATCGCATCGATCGCTTTTTCCACCCGTTCCCACTCGGCCCGATCACGCCTGTCCGTCAGAATCGTGGGATGCAGATTGCCGTCGCCGGCGTGACCGAAGGTACCGATGGTCAGATCGTAGCGTTCGGCGATATGCTGGATGGCGGTCACCATATCCGGTATCCGACTGCGGGGCACCGTGGCGTCCTCCAAGACCAGCGTGGGCTTCAGCTGGGCCAGGGCCGAAAGCGCTGCCCGCCTGGCCGCCCAGACGCGGTCGCGTTCGGCGGCATCCTGCGCCATGCGAATCGATGTCGCCCCCTTGGCGCGGCATAGGGACTCAACGCGCGCCGCGTCTTCTTCGACCTGGGACGGATGCCCGTCCAGTTCCACCAGCAGCATGGCGGCCGCCTCCTTGGGCAGACCCGCTTTGCTGAAATCTTCCACGGCCCGGATCGTAAAATTGTCGAGGAACTCGAGGGTTGCCGGAACAATCCGGTCGGCAATGATGGCGGCCACGGTTTCGGAGGCCTTCTCCAGGGAGTCGAAAACCGCCATGAGGGCCCTGCGGTGGGCCGGCAGCGGGATCAGTTTGAGGACGATCTCGGAAAACACGCCCAGCGTGCCCTCGGAGCCCACCATCAAACCGGTCAGGTTATACCCCGTGGCGCATTTGACTGTGCGGGATCCGGACTTCACCAAATGACCTTCCACGTCGAAGAAACTGACCCCCATGACGTAGTCCCGCGTCACACCGTATTTCAATCCGCGCAGACCGCCGGCATTTTCGGCCACGTTGCCGCCGATGGTGGACACGGCCTGGCTGCCGGGGTCGGGCGGGTAGAAGAGCCCTTTGGCTTCCACGGCGGCGGCCAGCTTGGCTGTGACCACGCCGGGCTGGACCACGGCATACATATCGGCTTCATTGATTTCGAGGATGGTATTGAGGCCGTTGGTTACGATGACCACGCCTCCGGGCAGCGGCACCGTGCCGCCGCTCAGGTTGGTGCCGGCGCCCCGCACCGTCAGCGGCAGGCCGTTGTCGTTGCACAGTCGGACGGTCCGGCCCAGCGCTTCGACCGTGGTGGGCCGGACAATGAGGCCGGGCCGAACCGGATCAACCACCGCCGCATCATACGAATAGACGTGCAGGTCCGATGCGTCGGTCCAGACGTTTTCCCCGCCGACGACGGTTTTGAATTCTTGGACAAGTTTATCAGCGATCATCTCGGCCACCCTTGAAAGAGAAATACATCTGCCGGGTTATGGTCAATTGGCGCATCAACAGGCTGCCTGGGCGCGTGCCGGTAGATCCCATCGCGACCCGGCCGCCTTCGATGCCGCCCGCCCATGCCGGGTCGGCCGGCGGCAGGTCCGCCAGCGTATCGTGATGGCCCGGTTGTCGGGCCCCGCCATGACGACGGGCGAATCCGACGATAGCGCTGCCGCCGATTGCCCCGCGGACACGCGGTCATCGGAGCCGATGCGGCGTGGCTGGCCCGAATCAAGACGCCCCGAAAAAGAGTGCCGGCAGCCAGGTCGTCAGGGCCGGGAACATCACCAGGATCGCCAGCCCGATGAGCTGCAGAATGACAAAGGGCATGATGCCTTTGTAGATGTGCATCATGGTGTATCCCTGAGGAGCGACGCCGGCGAAGTAAAACAGGGCATAACCGAAAGGCGGCGTGACGAAAGAGGTCTGCAGGTTGACGCACATGAGCAGCGAGAACCACAGCGGGTTGAACTCCAGCTCCAGGACGATGGGCATGAAAATGGGGACGGTGATCAGCAGGATCGCGGCCCAGTCGATGAACATGCCCATGAGGAAGACGATGACCATCATGATGGCCAGCACCACCCAGCGGTTGAGCCCGGAGCCGATCATCAGGTCGGCCACCACGTCGCCGCCGCCCATGCTCAGAAAGACGGTGCTGAAAAATTTCCCGCCGATGAAGAGCATCATCACCATGGCAGTGGTCTTCATGGTGGCGAAGGCGGATTCGCGGATGACCGTCCAGTTCATCTTCTTGTTGAAGACCGCCAGCAAGGCCGCCCCGCCGGCGCCCAGCCCCGCGGCTTCCGTAGGCGTGGCGATGCCGGCCAGAATGGTCCCCATCACGGCCAGGATCAGCGCCAGAGGCGGGATCAGGGACTTGAGGGTCATGCCCCACTTCTGCGCCGTGCTCCAGCTTTTGGCCTCATCCTTGGAAATCGGTGGGCCCAGTTCCGGGTTGAGATTGCAGCGGATGAAAATATAGAGGAAATAGAGGCTGGCCAGAATGAGGCCCGGGAAGATGGCACCGGCGAAGAGATTGCCCACCGAGGTTTCCTTCAGGCCCGTCAATCCGCCGTAGACCACCATCATGATGCTGGGCGGGATCAGGATGCCCAGGGTCCCGGCCGAGCAGATAATGCCGCTGGTCATCTCTTTCTGGTAGCCTTTGTTCAGCAGGGCCGGCGTGGCCAGAAGGCCCATGGCCACCACGGACGCGCCGATAATGCCGGTGGTCGCGGCGAACACCGTACAGACGACGACGACCGCCAGTCCCAGTCCGCCTTTAAGCCCGCCCAGCACGATGTAAAGAGCGTCGAACAGCTGCTCGGCCACCTTGGAGCGGTCCAGCAGCTGGGCCATGAGGATGAACAGAGGAATCGCCACCAGCACATAGTTGTTCATCAACCCCCAGGTGTTGTTGGCAAACATGTCGAACAACGCGGCCACGTTCCAGCCATTGTCGATCAGTCCGAAGAGCACGGCGACACCGCCCAGACAATAGGCTAGCGGCAGTCCCGTGACAATCGTGGCAATCAACACCACGAACATGGCAATGGTCATAAATTCGAGACTCATAGGATGCTCCGTCTTTTTCGGCCGTGATCTAGGTCGCCGATTTTTCGGTGAGGGTTTTCACGTTTTTCAGCACGGTGGAAAGCCCCTGGACGACCAGGAGCAGAAAACTGAGGGCCATGACGATTTTATAGGGCCATATCCGGGGCGCCCAACTTGTGGAGTTGAGCTCATTGGTGATTGTGGCCGTGTGGGCAAATTTGAACGCGCCCCAGGTCATCAGGCCGTAGACCGGCATGAAAATGATCAGATAACCGGCGATCATGACGACGGCCTGCACCTTGGCGGGCATTCGTGAGGTGACAATGTCCACCCGGACGTGCCCCTGGGCATGCTCCATATACGAGAGCCCCAGCATGTAGTGCATGCCGTAAGCAAAGGCCGTGGCCTCGAATCCCCACACGGTGGGGGCGTTGAAGGCATAGCGCATGAGAACTTCGTACAGGACGATAAAGAGCAGCGGCACGATCAGAAACGAAGTGAGCTGCCCCTGCTTTTCGACCAGGAAGTCAATGCCTTTGATGATCGTGTTCAGCATTTCCTTCGACTCCTACGGCTTGGGTTGGTGGATAGATGAGAGGCCCGGCGACACGGTGCATCGCCCGGGCCTCTCGCTCGCGTTAACCGTCAGCAGGCAGATTGCTACTCGGTGGTACGTCCGCCGACGAAGGTTTCGTACGGCCAGGGCGTCACCCCGCTGCGGGCGTCGCGCCAGTCGGCGAAGGACTCGATAAAGGCTTCCTGGGAGTCCATCACCTTTTTGACATCAGGATGTTTGGCTTTCAGCGCATCGATATATTCCTTGGTGGTCTTGCGGAATTCGATGATGGCTTCTTTATCCATCTTGACGATTTCCACTTTTTCCTTGAAGCGACGGATCGCTTCGGCATTCAGCGCGTTGATCCAGTTGTAGGACCACAGCTGGGTTTCCTTGGCGGCAATGTCCAGGATCCAGCGGTAGTGCTCGGGCAGTTTGTCATAGGCGTCCTTGTTGAAGAACAGGGCGCACTGGATACCGGGCTGGTGGACGCCGGGCTGGATGGCGTATTTGGTGATTTCGTCAAATCCCATGGGGTAGTTGATGGCCGGGGAGGAAAACTCGGCCGCGTCGATCACGCCACGCTCCAGGGCCAGGTAGACTTCGCCGCCGGGCAGGGGGCTCACCGAGGCGCCCAGATTGTTCATGATGTCCATATACCAGCCGGGGGTGCGCACGCGCATGCCCTTGTAGTCTTCCATCTTGGTGGCGCGCTTGTTGGAGAAGAGGCCCATTTCCTGGCCGCACTGGCCGCCGGGCAGAGCGACGAGGTTGAACTTGCCGTAAAGCTCGTTCATCATTTCAGCGCCGCCCTTCTCATACAGCCAGATGTTGTAGCCCTCGCCGTCCAGACCGAAAGGCACCGAAGCAAAGGCCACGAAGGCCTCGTTCTTGCCCTTCCAGTAGCCGGGCCAGTCGTGTCCGGCCTGGGCGGAGCCTTTGCTTACCGCGTCGAAACTCTGCATGGCCGGCACCAGCTCCCCGGCCGAAAAGGGTTTGATGTCGAACTGGCCGGCGGTGAGCAGGCGCACCGTATCGCAAAAATGGGTGGCAATGTCATAGAAGAGCAGGCCTTTGGACCAGGGCATGACCATTTTCCAGCGCACTTTTTCGGTGGATGGCTCGAACTTCACGCGTTTGGCCATATCGTGCCGCGGATCGCTTCCGAATTTTTCACGCTTGGCGTGGGCGGCGCTGGTCAGCAGGCACAAGGTCAATAAAAGGCTTAAAACGATAATGAAGGATTTTTTCATGACGGGAACTCCCTCCTACTAAAATTTAGGTTCAAATTCTCTTAGCGGATTGCAACAACGGTGGAACAGCCGCGGCCGGCTTGGACTGTTTCCTCACCTCCTTTCATCAGGGCCGTCACTAAACCGGATTGAACGCTTGAATCAGATCAATTGTTCTATGGTCCTACCAATTAGAGGGACCTTTAGTTTAGTGATAGGGCAAAGTCAATAATTAATTTGCAAGCTCCAGACAATGAATCGTATTCAGGGCCGATCAATGGCGCTTCGGGTGCCTATGCCGCCGTTTGCAGGTCGCGTTCCAACCGATCAGGAGGAACCGAGAGGGAAATGGAACGTGCTTCGGTGGCGACCGGGCCAAATCGGAAATTACCGCGTTCCGCCGATACTGCCGACGATCCGGCGTCTTGCGTAAAATGAGGCTTGTCATGGCCGCCCGGGCCAAAGGAAAAGGTCATACCATTTTCAGTGGACCATGGGTCGTTCCATTGGTGCTTTGCAATTACAGGACCAACCGCATCGAGGCGAGCGGGCGGCGAACGAGGCCGTTTATGCTTATATTTTCAATTGTTTCGCATGGACTTTATAATTTGGGGTGGACAGGTGTCCGCCCAATTATGTAGACATAGGGCTACATGTCGCATTTAGGCGACAATCGTCGGTGGCCGCAGCCCCTTGGGGTCGCCGGAAAAACGGTTTTGCAAACAATTGTTTTTCAGACGGTCCCTCAATCGACTCGAGCTCAAGGCTCGCGGACACCGATACCTGCTGATGCGTTGCCGTCGGTCGCCCTGACGGGGCGAAGGGCAACGCTGCCAGCGGCTTTTGCGGTGACCATCCTCCAGGGAGACGGGGTCCATGCCCAGGACGCAGGCCAACGCCAGCCGGGAAATCCGGCGCAAGCTGGAGTTGTTTCAACTGATCTTCGACAGCATTCACAACGGTGCCATGGTGACCGACGCCGCCGGTGTGGTAACGCACCTCAACAAGCCTTATGCCCGGTTTTTGGGGCTTAATATTTCGGAGAACATTGGCCGGCACTGCACCGATGTCGTCGAAAACACCCGGATGCACATCGTGGCGCGGACGGGTGTTGCCGAGATCAACCAGATTCAGAAGATCCGCGGCCAGAACATCCTGGTTCACCGCATCCCCATCAAACGGGACGGCCGGGTGGTCGCCGTCCTGGGGTTGGTGATGTTCCAGGATGTGGGCGAGGTGGTGCGGCTGGCCAAAAAACTGCGCCATCTCGAGTCGCAGGTCAGACGCTACAAAGAGGAGCTCATGGCGCTGCGCTCGACGCGTTATACCCTTGAGAGCATCATCGGCAACAGCCGTGCCATCGCCGATCTGAAACAGGAGGCGCTGGTCGCGGCCGGCAACACCTACCCGGTCCTGATCGTGGGTGAGAGCGGCACGGGCAAAGAACTTTTCGCCCAGAGCATTCATCACGCCAGCACGCGCCGAGGGCGCCCGTTTGTCCAGATCAATTGTGCGGCCATCCCCAAAGACCTTCTGGAATCCGAATTGTTCGGCTACGAGGGCGGGGCCTTTACGGGCGCCCGGTCGGCCGGCAAGCCGGGAAAGTTCGAACTGGCCCACGGAGGAAGCATTCTCCTGGACGAAATCGGCGATCTACCGCTGGAAATGCAACCCAAGCTGTTGCGTGTGCTCGAAGAAAAGGTCTTCGAACGCGTGGGCGGCAATGCGGTGATCCAATCCGATTTCCGGCTGATGGCCGCCACGAACCAGAATCTCGAGGTGCTCATCGCCAAGGGCCGTTTTCGCAAGGACCTCTTCTACCGCCTGAACGTGATGTCGCTGATCATTCCGCCCCTGGCGGCACGTCCCGAAGATATCATCCCCATTGCCCGTCATCTGCTGCGCCAGGCGACAGCGGCATCGCCCGGCGATGAGATCCGGCTGAGCCCGAAAGCGATCAACGCCTTGCTGGCCCATGACTGGCCGGGCAACGTGCGGGAGCTCTCCAACGTGATGGACCGTGCGCTATCCACCATGCGGGGTGATGTCATTCGGCTGCGGGACCTGCCCTTCCCCTTGAAACGCACAAGGTCCAGCGCCGGTCAGGCCCCGGTAACCCCGATCCGTGACGTCCAGGCTCGGGTCGAGCGAGACGCCATCATCAATGCCCTGCGGCAGACCGGCAACAACAAGGCTCGGGCCGCCGCATTGCTCGGCATTCACCGCACCCTGCTTTACAAGAAAATGAGCCGGTATGCCATTCCCCTCAAACGCTGAATGTCTCCGATTTGCTACATTCCCCCAGGCTCAGCTGTCGGCTTTAGCGTCTTTGAGGGCGGCTTCGGCTTCCTCGCGGGTTTCGTAGATGTGCGCCGGCATCGCGCGCTCCTGGAGCGCTTCGCCGATTTTCATTCGCATAAATGTGCTCGTGGTGTAACGGGTGACACCGGAGTAAAAGCGCTCGACGATCCCTTTGACCATAACGGTGTAGGCTTCCATAAGCTCCGGTGAAATACTGAAGTTGTCATAGTTGACCACGGCATAGACCCGTTGGCCGATGGGCTCGAGGACTTCGGCCACGGCCCGCCGCACCGTTTCAATGTCTTCCTGGGAGCGAATCGCCAGCCCTTCGAAATTGACGAAGAACAGGTTGTCCTGCGGGTCGTAGACCAGGCGTTTTTCGAGGGGCAGGGCGAATAAATCTTCATTGAGCCCCATGGGCGCCGCCCGGAAGATCCTGACATCCATGAGCGCCGGCGTGCCGTCGATGACCGGCGCGAATTCCATTCGCTGTAAGATGTCCTTCTCGATATCCACGCCGGGGGCGACCTCGATCAGTTCCATGCCCGCCTCGCTCAAACGGAAGACGCAGCGTTCGGTGACGTACAGCACCGGCTGGTGCTTGGATACCGCATAGGCGCCGGAGAAGGTGACGTGCTCCACCTGCTGGACGAATTTGATCACCCGGCCTTCCTGATCGATGGACAGCACGCCGTCCTGCACGGAAACCTTGAGGCCGCCGGCGGTGAACGTCCCCACGAAAATAACTTTTTTGGCCTTCTGGCTGATATTGATGAAACCGCCGGCACCGGCCAGCTTGGGCCCGAATTTGCTGACATTGAGGTTGCCGCTGGCATCCGCCTGGGCCAGGCCGAGGAAGGCCAGATCAAGCCCGCCGCCGTCGTAGAAATCGAACTGCGAGGGCTGATCGATCAAGGCCTCCGTATTGGTGGCCGCCCCGAAATTGAGTCCCCCGGCTGGCAGGCCGCCAATGACGCCGGGCTCCGCGGTGAGGGTCAGAAAATCGATGATCTTCTCTTCATTGGCCACGCTGGAGACCCCTTCCGGCATCCCGATGCCCAGATTGACCACACTATTGGGCACCAGCTCGAAGGCCGCCCGCCGGGCGATGATCTTGCGGTCGCCCATCGGCATGGGCGGCAGCGACTGCACCGGCACCTTGATTTCACCGCTGAACGAGGGGTCGTAACGGGTGCCGAAGGTCTGCCAGTGATGCTCAGGGGGGGACACCACGACGCAGTCGACCATGATCCCGGGGATCTTGACCTGACGCGCGTTCAGGGTTCCCGGTTCGGCCACACGCTCGACCTGGACAATGACGAATCCGCCGGAGTTGCGGGCGGCGGTGGCGATGGCTAAAGCCTCCAGGGTCAGGGCCTCTTTTTCCATCGTGATGTTGCCGTCGGTGTCGGCCGTCGTGCCGCGCAGAATCGCGACGTTGACGGGCATGGTCCTGTAGGCCAGATAATCCTGGCCGTCGAACTGGATCCGCTCCACGATGTCGCTGGTGGTGCGGGCGTTGATCTTGCCCCCGCCGTTGGCCGGATCGACAAAGGTGCCCAGGCCCACCGAGGTGATCGTGCGCGGCTTGCCGGCCGCGATGTCCCGGAACATGTGGGAGATGACGCCCTGCGGGAGATTGTAGGCTTCGATCTTGTTGTCCATGGCCAGCTTCTGAAGTTTGGGCACCAGGCCCCAATGCCCGCCGATCACACGGGATACAAGGCCTTCCCGGCCCAGATGGTTGAGGCCGCGGTTCTGGCCATCGCCCTGCCCGGCGGCGTACATCAGGGTCAGCCCCCGGGGGCGTCCGGTTTCTTCGAAATACGTTTCCAGCGCGATCGCCACGTACTCGGGAAAGCCGGTCCCCACGAACCCCCCGGTGGCGATCGTGTCGCCGTCGCGGATAATCTGAACGGCCTCTTCGGGGCTGACGATCTTGTTCTTGCGCACGCGGTCCGGGGGCAAATCAGAAAGCACCGGGTGGGTCCGGCGGGTTTGGGGACGGCTCGATTCAGCAGTCATGGGCACCTCCCTGCGGATCATGGGGTTGGATGTGGGTCGAACGCGATGTTAAAACGATGCTGTGCGAGTCGGGCACGCTGGCGCAAAGTTTCGGCCCGAGTCGCCCAGCCGTCGATTTTGCGGATGACTTCGATGGCTTGTCTCTAGGGCGCAGCACGTGATTGACGGGCGCTTGCGCTCTTGGCTGTTCCGGCCGTGACTACCCCCGCGAGCCCAGCCGCAGGCCGCCGTGAATGAAGTAGACATCACCGGCCAGCGCCTCGTTGCGAAAGATCTCGCAGGCCAGGGAAGCGATCTCTTCCGGGTCGATCAGGCGGCCAATGGGAACATCACCCAGGATCCGCTCCAGCGCCTTGGCGTTCATATTCTCTACAAGGGGTGTGCGGACGTAGCCCGGCGCGATGGCCACACAGCGGATGCGGTCGGCCAGTTTGCGGCGGAAGAGTTCGGCCGTGATCACCTTGGGCATGACCGACATGGCCGCCTTGGTCGAGGAATAGTTGATCTGGCCGGCCGTGCCCAGCGAACCGGTCGAGGACACCAGACAGATCAGCCCGCGACAGTCGTTGTTGATCATCTGCTCCAGGCATTCGCGCACCGTCAGGAAAACACCGGTCAGATTGATATCCACCACCCGCTGGAACTGCTCGAGGGACATTTTGCCCTTGACCTTGCCGGTTTCACGGTCGGTGGCCACCAGCAGGCCGTCCATGATGATGCCGGCAAAAGGCGCGACCAGGTCGATGCGTCCATAGGTCTCGATGGCCTGGGCGGCCAGTTTCTGGTTGTCCGCTTCTTTGGTCACGTCGCAGGGGACGGTGACGACATCGCCTTCCAGGTTTTCTTTGGCCGCATCGAGGGCCTCCTCGGAAATATCGGCCAAAACGACTTTGCCGCCCTGTCCAAGCCAGTATCGGGCCACGGACAGACCGATTCCGCTACCGCCGCCGGTAATCACGGCAACTGCATTCTTTGTCTCCAGCATGATAGGCCTCCTTGGCAATGGGGAAATGATCTAGAATGATAATGGTACGCAAAGCGCGTGATGCAAGCCGTGTTCCACACCCTGCGTCCAGAAAGCCGAGAAATGGTTCTCCCGCGATATTCCTGAGGGGCATCGGGTGACATCGATCGGCGGCGGAAGAACCTCCGGATCCCTTTTGTGGCGATGTGTATCAGATTGGCGACACTTCGATCTTCATCCGCCAGGCCGGCCTTCCGGACGCACCGGTTCCGCAATCGTCTACGGCACCGGACTGCGCATGGCGCCGCCTGCGAAGCGCTCGGTCAGCAGCGCCGTACAGATGACGGCGATGGCCATTATCTGCCATAAGGTCACCGGCTGGTCGAGAAAGAAGAAGGCCAGGCCGGTGGCAATGACCGGTTTGAGAAAGAAGAGATAGCTGCCGCGGGTAATGTCCGGTACGGCCGCCAGGCCGCCCAGCCACAGGAACTGGGTTATCGTGGTATTCCAGAGGGCAATGGTCAGCAGGGCGGCCCATTGCTGCGGCGGGCGGGCAAAAAGGGTCAGCGGATTGACCCACAGGGACCAGATCACCCCCACCACGCCCCACAGGCCGAGGGCCCCCAGAAACATGGTGATCGCGGTGATACGCAGGACACCGTATGTGCCGATGAGCGGGCGGATCATGACGGTGTAGGCGGCGATCACCACCGTACACCCCAGCACCATCACGATACCGATCAGGTTTGCGGGTCCGCCCGTCAGGCGCGCCAGGTAGCCGTCCGTGATCAGGAGGGCGACGCCCGTCATGGCGCCCAGGGCGCTGATCCGCTTGGCAGCGGAAAAGGGCTCGCGATTCAGCCACTGGTTGGCCAGGCCGACGCCGACCGGAATCGTGACCACCATTGTGGCCACCTGGGGTACCGTGGCGAAGTCGAGCGCCCGGTGGTAGAGCAGAAACCCCAGGGTCACGCCGAACAGGGCCAGCCCCACAAGCTGGGGGCCGTGGGTCCGGAAGGGGGCGATCAGGTCGCGCGACGCCGGAAAAACGAGGCACAATAGCACCAGCCCCAGCCCGCCCAGCAAAAACCGCCAGACCGAGAGTTCCGGCCCGGCTACCTCGGAGAGCACGGCCACGAATTCGGTCGAGGCATGGCCGGCCACACCGATCAAGACCGCCAAATAGGCCGCCGTGGACGATCGGTGCCACAGCCCCATCAGCAGCGGCCTGTCATTGCGAGGCAGGCGCGGGGGCGCATCAGGATTGAATTCCGTATGGGCATGGCCGGCCGCCGTTTGTTTCGGAACCATGATCGGCCTGGCCGCTCACGTCACTGGGGCGCCTTGTCCACTCTGGAGTTTGGCCTGCATGGCCTTGACCAGTTCCTGGTGCCGGTAATTGTCGGGATCGAGGTCCAAGGCCCGCTGGCCCCACATGAGAGCGCTGGTGTAGTCGGATTGCTGCCGGTAATTCTCGGCGATGGCGTAGAGCAGGTGCTGCGCGGGCGAGCGGCGACGGGCGTCCGGGATGGACAGGGCCTTGCGGAAATCCTCAATGGCCCGGTCGTGCGCCTTCTGGACGGTCAGGCAGCTGCCCCGCCCGATCAGGCTCTCCTCGTCCCAGGCATCCAGCGTCAAGGCCCGCGTGTACATGCCCACGGCCAAATCCAGGTCCCCCTCGACCTCGTGGATTTTGCCCATGTAGAAATAGGCGTTGTCGCCGTCGCGGTGGCGATAGCCCGGGTCCAGATCGATGACCTGCCGAAAGGCGCGCACCGCCCCGACACCGTCGGGCTTCTGGAAACAGCGGAGGCCTTCTTCGAACCAAGCCTCAATCGATTCGGGTGTTTGTCGTTGCCTCATCAGCCCCCCCCCTGAAAAAATTGGCGTTGGGTTACTCTGATCACGGTGGGGACGGAAAAGCAACAACGTTATGTGCCTGTCTTCAAGCGCGGCGTTTATGTGCCATCGGCGTGTCGCGATGCCACAAGACTCCAGGTTAAAGATAATGCGGCGCGCTGACGATAACCCCACAAGAGTTCCTTCGGCATTGAATCCGGCCTTAGGTCAAGGGGGCGCGTTGGACATGCCAATCAATCACAAGGGTTTCGTTTAGCATCCTGAGCGACGTCCATATGCCTTTTGAAACCATCACGCTATCATCCGCAGGATCGCTTACGGTTGCGGCGCTGTGCCTGACGTTTGCCCTTTTCCAGGGGGTTGTGGCCTGCAAGCGGCCGGAGTTCGGCTGGAACCGCTGGGGAGCGGCCATGTCGCTCTTGACGGCGGTCTATGCCGTGGCCGTCTTTTTCCAGTTCAATCTGCCGGCCGGCGACCCCACCCGTTTTTGCGAAAAGGTGCAGTTCTCGGTCTTCATCCTGCTGGTCGATGCGCTTTACCGCTTTACGGCCACGTTCCTGGGCCGCAGGGACCGCCGGTTCCTGCGGGTCTTGCCGTTGGTGACCGTCGTTTGTTTGACTCTGATCTGGTTTACCGAGCTTGTTGTGGCCACGACATTCGTGCAGCGCGAATTTCTCTGGAACCCCCGGCCCTATATCGAACCGGACCTGGGCCCGCTGGGTGTGGCCTACCTGGCTCTGGTCTTTGCCCTGGCCATGGCCGTCGTGCTCATCTGGTGGGGGCCGGCGCGGCGTAAGCTGACAGGCGCGCGCGAATTCGTAGCCTGTTTTTTCGTCTGGGCCCTTCTGGGGCTGCACGACATCCTGGCCACCGTGGGCATGCCCACGGTGCAGTTTCTGATGGAATTCGGCTTTCTGGGGTTTTCCGTGTCGTTGATTTCCATCACCATCCGCAAATATGTCGAGCTGTTCGCCACCGTCGAGGAAAACGAGCAGGCCCTTAAGAAAACCAAGGAAAGCCTGGAGCGGCGCGTGCGCGAGCGCACGGCCGCCATCGCGTCTTCCAACCGGGATCTCAAGGCCGAGATCCGCGACCGCAAACGCGCCGCCAAGAAGCTGCGCGAAAGCGAGGAAAAATTCCGTACGCTGATCGCCAATATTTCCGACGTGATCATTATCCTCGACCGGGAGGGCACGGTCCGCTATATCAGCCCCAACCTGTCGCGGCATTTCGGTTGGGAGCCCCGGGATCTGCAGGGGAAGAAATTCCATGAAACCGTTCATCCCGACGATTGCGGCATGGTCCAGCGCCAGGTGGCGGACCTGATGGACCAGCCGGAGCGGACCCTGACCCTGGCCTATCGTTACCGGACCCCTGACCAATCCTACCTCCACATCGAGCTGACCCTGGTCAACCTGCTCGCCATGCCCCGGATTCGCGGACTGGTGGGCAATTTCCGCGATGTTTCCGACCGGATCGCTTCGGAGCGGACCCTCAAGCGGGCTCAGGCCATCGCGCACGTGGGCAACTGGGAACTCGATCTGGGCACCCGGACCATCGAGGGCTCGGAGGAATGGTGCCGGATTTTCGGACTCGTCGATAGCGGTGCCGGATTTGCGCTCGAGACCGTGCAGGCCTTGATCGAGGAGGAGGATCGCCGCGAGGTGCGCCGCCGGCTCGACGCCCTCGTTTTCAAGGGGCAGGACTACGACGTGACTTACCGGATACGGCGGGCCGGCAACGACGAACCGGCCTGGATTCATTCCCGCGCCGAGCTGATCGGCGCGACCGGCGGGGCCGCCCGGATTTCCGGGGTGATCCAGGACATCACGGCCGCCAAACAGGCGGCCGCCGAAAAGGCCCAACTGGAAAACCAGCTGCGACAGGCCCAGAAGATGGAGTCCCTCGGCACCCTGGCCGGGGGCATCGCCCATGATTTCAACAACATTTTGTCACCGATCATCGGTTTTGCCGAGATGACGGCCGAGGATCTGCCGGCCGACAGCCAGGCCCGCGCCAACATGGGCGAAATTATGAAGGCCGGGCGGCGCGCCCAGGAAATGGTCCAGCAGATCCTGACCTTCAGCCGCCACAACAACCAGGAACGCAAACCGGTGCAGGTCGCCCCCATCGTTCAGGAATCGCTCAAGCTGATGCGTTCGTCCCTGCCGTCCACCATCGATATCCGGCCCCATATCGGCGATGAAGACGGCTTCGTCATGGGCGACACCACCCAGATTCACCAGATGATCGTCAATCTGTGCACCAACGCCTATCACGCCATGCGCGCGTCGGGCGGCGCGCTGAATGTCTATTTGGATGAAGCCCTCTTCCAGGCGCCGCACGAGGTGCCGTTGGCGGGCATGGCCCCCGGTCGCTACACGCGCATCCGGATTCAGGATTCGGGGCACGGCATTGCGCCCGATGTGCTGGAGCGCATCTTCGAGCCCTACTTCACCACCAAGGCGCCGGGGGAGGGCACCGGCATGGGGCTCTCGATGGTCCACGGCATCGTCATGAACCACAACGGCTTCATCGACGTCGCCAGCACCGTGGGCGAAGGCACGACCTTCAGCCTCTTCCTGCCCCAGATTCTCCACACGGACGAGACCTCCATCAATGAAACCACGAGTTTTATCCCCGTGGGCAACGAACGTCTTCTGCTGGTGGACGACGAGGAACAGCTTCTGAACATGCAGTGCCAGATGCTGGAGCGCCTGGGCTACGAGGTTACGGCCACCAGCAACAGCGTCGAGGCCTTGAATCTTTTCTGCCAGAACCCGGAAGGCTTCGATCTGATGATCACCGATCAGACCATGCCGAACCTCACCGGCGGGGAGCTTGCTGCCCAGGTCCTGCACATCCGCGATGACCTGCCCATCATTCTCTGCACCGGTTTCAGCGAGTCGCTCTCGCCGGAGGCCGCATTCGAGATCGGCATCCGCCACTACTTGCACAAACCCATTCCCCTCAAAGCACTGGCCCGCACCGTACGGATCGTTCTCAACGACGGTTTTCAATCCGAGCCATCGCGTCCCCAGGCCGACTGCGCCTGAGCCGCGCCCGCGCGCCCAATCCGATCGCAGACACCCCCCCCGGACGGCGCATGGCCATCCGACAAAAAAATGTGCCCCGGGACTTGACGAGATATATCTTATATCTATATTGTGAGCAAATGCTCAAAAGTGTGCGGTCACGAATGCCGTGTTCCGCACCGCGTCACCCAGTCACCGAAAGGAGGTCATCATGCCTGGTTTTGACGGAACCGGCCCGCAGGGCCGGGGGCCCATGCGTGGGAATGGACGAGGATGCCGGAATGCGCGCGACATGCGCCAGCCGGCCGGCCGAGGACGTTGCGCGTCTGGGGATGGATTCAGGTGGGGATTCGGGCCGCGGCGCGGGGATGCCGACGGGCGGTTCGAGCCTTCGTCCCTGCTGGACCCCGCCACACTTGAGGCTGAAGCCGAGGCCTTGCGCGAGCGCCTGGCGGCCATCGAAGCCCGACGCGCGTCCACAAAGACGCCCTAAACCCTTCCCGTGGCGCGGAGGTGGCTGTGCCTCCCCGCTGCGGGATCATGATCCAGCCCCTTGACCCGCCACCGGACAGCCCGATGGTTTTTACATTTAACTTTACATTATATTTACATTTATATTGACATTTGATCAACCGGTGCATATGAAGAATCATGCTCGCTTCATCACCGGCCACCGATAACCCGGCACTCACCGTCAAGCAGAAACGCCTTCTGGCGTATCTGGAGGACGCGGTCCGCCGCCACGGACGAACCCCCAGCCTGCGGGAGGCGGCCGGGGCGCTTGGTGTCAGCCACGCCGCCGTGGCCCAGACCCTGAAAGCCCTGGAAGCCAAGGGCGTGCTGCGGCGCGACGGGCGCTACAGTCGGACCGTCCACCTGCTCAACCGGCCCCGGGCCACGTCCGCCGATCCGCGCTGGCAGGCCGTGCCCGTTGTCGGGCGCGTGACCGCCGGACTGCCCATGTACGCTCAGCAGGAGTGGGACGGCAGCGTCGTGGTCGACGCCGGGCTGTTTCCCGGAATCCATCTTTTCGCCCTGCGGGTGAAGGGCGACTCCATGCGGGACGCCGGCATCCTGGAGGGCGACCTGGCCATCTGCGAACCGCGCCAGTACGCCCGCAACGGTGAAATCGTGGTGGCCCTCATCGAGGGGGAGGAAGCCACGGTGAAGCGCTTCCATCTCGTCGGCGAGCAGATTGAACTGCACCCGGCCAACAGCGCCTATGCGGTCATGCGCTTTGGTTTCGACCAGGTGATGATCCAGGGCAAGGTGGTCGGGATCCAGCGCGACCGGATCGTCTGAGGGTCAATGCCTCCGATCGTCTCCGAAGGAGAACACGAATTGTTTTTGTTCTGTTGCACCCGTTGTCCCGCGCCGAGCATGGACGTGGCGGGCGGATAGAGCGCGCGGACTGTCCGGGCGCAGCGAGTTTCCGCACCCCCTACCAAAAAATGGCGGGGCAATCGAAGCAGATTCCGATCCGTTCAGGATCGTTTGGGTTTAAGGCACCACCGTGACAATCCTGCAGACTCACGACGCATCTCCGGCCGCTGCCCGCGGCCGGGTCCAGGTGGGAACCAGCGGCTATTCATATACCGAGTGGATCGACGCCGGCTTCTATCCGCCCGGGACGAAGGCCGGCCAGATGCTCCCCTACTACGTCCGGCGGTTCCCGGTGACGGAACTCAACTACACCTGGTACCAGATGCCCAAGGCACCCGCCCTCGAACGCATGCGGCAACAGGTGCCCCCGGACTTCCGTTTCGCCGTCAAGCTCACTCGGACCCTGACCCACGAAATCGACCCGGACCGGTGGCGCGGGCAGGCCGCCCAGTACCGTGACGGCATCGCCCCGCTCGTGCTGGCCGGCCAACTGGCGGCCGTGCTGCTTCAACTGCCCCCTTCCTTCGAGCGCAGCCCCGAGCGGCGGCGCTACCTGGCCGCCCTGCTCGATACGCTGGAGGGGCTGCCGGTGGCCGTGGAGTTCAGGCATGTGTCCTGGGCCGTGGACCGGGTGTTCGCCGAACTGGAGAGCCGCCGCATCAGCCTTGCAGCCGTGGACGCCCCCGACCTGCCGCATCTCTTCCCGCGGCTGGACGTCATCACCAATCCGGACCTGTTCTACGTGCGTTTTCACGGACGCAACACGGGCGGGTGGCGCTCGGGCAACATGCAGAAGCAGTTCGACTACGATTACACCGAGGCTGAACTCCAGGACTGGGTCGCCCGGCGCATCGTCCCCATGGTCCGGCGTTCCCGCAGCGGACTGGTCTTTTTCAACAACCACGTGCGGGCCCAGGCGCCGGCCAACGCCCGGCTGCTGACCCGGCTGCTGGCCGGCGAGGGGCTGGCGGAGGATGCGGGATGGACCGCGCCATCATCCACCTGAACGTGGCCGATTTTGCCGTGGCCGTCGAACGCAGTATCGACCCGCGCTTGTGTCAGCGCCCGCTGATCATCGCCCCCGAGGCCGCGGCCCGGGCCACGGTCTACGACATGAGCGAAGAGGCCTACCAGGCTGGCGTGCGCAAGGGCATGTCCCTGCGCCGGGCCCGCCGCTGCTGCCCCGACGCCCACCTGGTGCCGCCCCACCCGCCGCTTTACGCACAGGTCATGCGGGCCTTCATCCGCCAGGCCCGACCCTATTCGCCCCTGATCGAACCCGGCGAAGCCGACGGCCACCTGTTCATGGATGTCACCGGCACCAGCCGGCTCTTCGGGCCGCCCGTGGACGTGGCCTGGCGGCTGCGCCGGCAGGCCCGGGCCGATCTGCGCCTGGCGCCGGTCTGGGCCGTGGCCCCCAACAAGCTGGTGGCCAAGGTGGCCACCCGTCTGGTCAAGCCCGACGGCGAATACATCGTCGGCGCCGGGGAGGAGACGGCCTTCCTGGCCCCGCTGCCCCTGGGGATCGTTCCCGGCATCGAGCGCGCGGACCTCGTGCGCCTGGGCGACTTCAATTTCACCCGGGCCGGTCAGGTGGCGCGAATGCGTCTCGAGGAGTTGCAGATCCCGTTCGGCCGGCGGGCCGGCTATATCCACGAGGCCGTGCGCGGCATCGATGCTTCACCGGTGCGGGCACTGGGGGCAGGCCCCCCGCGGATCGTCCGTCACCACACGTTCGGCGAGGACGCCCATGCCCCGGCCGCGCTGGAAAGGGTCCTGTACGTTCTCACGGAGCAGGCCGGCCGCCGACTGCGGGACCGGCGTCTGGCCGCCCGCCGGGTGGCGGTCCGCCTCGGGTTCTCCGACGGTATCATTCGGACCCGGCAGCAGGCCCTGCGGCCCGCCACGGCCAACGACCAGACCCTGTTCGCCTGCGCCCGTGCGGCGCTCTACCTGGCCTGGCAGCGTCGGGTGCGGGTCCGGCACCTGGACCTGATCTGCGATCGCCTGACCTTCCCGCCGGCCCAACGCTCCCTTTTTTCCGAAGACCGGGACGAACGCCGGCGCCGCACCCGCCTGGTGGCGGCCATGGACGCTATTCGTGACCGTTTCGGGCCAGGCGCCATCAAGGTCGGCCGCACCCTGGCAGCCTAACGATGACGGTTTCGTAAAAGGCCCGATATCGGCGTTACGCGAGATCCTCGTCGCTGCGGCGTACATTGCGTACGCCTCACTCCTGCGGACCTCGACGCCGTATCTCGAACCTTTTACGAAACCGTCTGGAAAAATGGCATTGTTTGGGCCCCTCGGTCCAGCGGAAGACGAAAGCAATGTTTGAGGTTTTGGTATTGGTTCCCCTTTGTCCCGCGCCGAGCATCGGCGGTGCGGACGGAAAAAGCGCGTCGGTTGTTTGAGCGAAGCGCGTTCCGACGCGCGCCGTCCGTATAAACCGGGCGACAAAGCAAGTAAAATGCTGTCAGGCAAGGCGCCCCAATGAAGCGAGGCGCGCTGCAATCTTAAGATTGTGAGCACGCGAGCGAATTGGGCAACGCCGCATGGTAGCATTAGGCGACGCTTAG
>JAAUYG010113878.1_pt1 | contig 28633 bp, 23 predicted proteins | sample 7278091 | NCBI WGS metagenome assembly JAAUYG01 (sample SAMN14350201, study PRJNA611818) | marine sediment metagenome | isolation source: surface marine sediment (0.6m) | place: French Polynesia: Moorea | collected 2018-08 | reverse complement strand
ACCTTTAAGATTCTGCTCTATGTCTACACTGAGCAAAATGACCTGTTTGTCTGTAGTCCTATTGCCAACCGCAATCGCCCAGAACTCAAGCAGCTTATGGGTTACTTTGTAAATCTCCTGATTTTGCGCAGCGATTTATCTGGCAATCCTAGTTTTAAAGAATTACTAGGTCGAGTGAGTAAAACTGTATCTGGTGCTTATGCTCACCAAGATTTTCCCCTACAACAGTTAGTCCAAGATCTCGGTTTAGGACAAACGTCCTTATCCCAAGTTATGTTTGTTCTACAAAATAATGATAGGACTACACCGACTCTATCTGGTTTAACTGTTGAAGAATTAGAAGTCGATAACGGTACGGCTGATTTTGATTTGTCGCTGTCTTTAACCGAGTGTCAAGAGCAACTAATTGGAGTCTGGAAATATAATACTGATTTATTTTCTGCCGAATCTATCACAAAAATGGCAGAGCATTGGCAAGCAGTGCTGGAAAAAATTGTAGCCGATCCTACAAAATCAATTGACACTTTATTGGTGCTAGGTAAGCGCGATCGCCAACAACTACGAGCTAAACAAGCAAATCATTTGTCGGGTTCTCATCAATCTCAATCCCAATCTAAAGCGACCAATCTAAAGCCTAGAAATGCCTTAGAACTAAGACTTACTAAACTCTGGTCAGAAATTTTAGACAACCAACAAATTCATCTTCAAGATAACTTTTTTGAGGTAGGAGGTAGTTCCCTACTTGCCTTTCGCTTAATTGGGGAAATTGAGAACTCCTTCGGCAAAAAGTTGCCTCTATCTGCCTTGTTAGAAGCACCGACAATTGAAAAGTTAGCCAAGCTAATTAGCGAGGAAGGAGAGACTAATTCTAGTTCTTGGTTAAATCCCCCGCAACCAGGAAGTTCTCGTCCAATTTTATTTTGTATTCCTCCTGCTGGGAATAGCCTACTGGGATTTGCCAATTTAGTACATCATCTCGGTGCAGATCAGCCTTTCTACGTTCCTCAACCACTGGGCTTAGAAGGAGAAACTGAACCCCATGAAAGGGTAGAAGACATGGCGGCACACTACATCAAGGAAATTCAAACGATTCAACCTGTCGGACCGTATTATCTGGGAGGAAGATGTTTTGGTGGGATTGTCGCTTTTGAAATGGCACGACAACTTTCAGAGCAAGGAGAAAAGGTGGCTCTGTTGGCGTTGATTGATGGTGGAATGCCTCCCAATATCTACTCAAAGTTGAGAAATGCTGATGGTAGCAAGAAAGCGAAATCTCTAGCTGAATATTGGCAAAGTTTTGTTTATTTTTGCCGCAGTGGTCAACTGTTAACCATCCTTGGATATCGATATCGGCAGCAGTTACGAAAACTGAAAGCGAGATTTCTACCCAGCCCAACCACCCCAGATCCAATGATGGCAAATGTGCAACGGGTTTTTCAAAGTCACCTGAAAGCAAGAGCGATTTATGCACCATCAAGTAGTTACCCAGGCAAGATCACGATTTTTGCTAGCGGTACTTTAAGACTAGATCAGCAAGCAAGTTGGGAGGAATTAGCCACAGAAGGAATTGATTGCCATTTCATCGGCGGTAGTCACGGTACGATCGATCAAGAACCTCATGTAGGGATTTTAGCTGCTAAGTTAAGAGATTGTTTGGATGGCTAGCCTTTGTTGACCAACGGTCACAGCACAAAGGCGCATAGTTCGCCGCATGTGTCCGCCGTTTTGCGGCGGAGTAATCTGTGACTGAAAATTAATGTGAATACTCAGCTTGATTTTTATGAGATGCAACAGTTAAAGGCTGATTACTAAAATTAGGATATTTAGCATCAAGTTGAGTAGCTTTGTTGACAATTGAATTAAAGTTAATATCAGTGCGCCTTAATTCCTCAAAAATTTCCTGAGGATCAATAAGATGGGTTGGCGGGATCTTTTGCCCCATTTCTTTGAGAACTAAGCCAATAGGCACGCCAATCTGATCTTGAAGTTTAAGGTAACGGGCAAAAACAGGAGCAAAAGGAGTAATAACTGCCCCTAATCCACTTCGAGGTTGATACCAGCCAACATAATATAATCCCTTATAATCATCCAGGAAAGACCCGCCGTAACATTGAACTACTGAACCTTGGACGCGCTGTAATTCTGGAGGGAGAAAAGGATAGGCGACATAATAACCAGTGGCACAAACAATCAGATCGAATTCTTCCTGGCTACCATCGGTAAATTCTACTGACCAACCGTTTAAACGACTTACCCCAGGCTTGGCAATGATGCGACCATGTTTAATATAGTAAGGAACTTCGTTATTGATCGTGGGATGTTTTTCAAAAATCCGATGCTGAGGTTTGGCAAGACCATAATTTTCATGCTTGCCAAAAGTCAAGCGGATCAGCAAGTAAGTCATCAGACGCTGATACCATGCAGGAGTTCTACCTTTTTTCTTGATACTTAAATCGGCAACTGGTATCCCAGCAAATGTTTTGGGAATAAACCAAACAGATTCGCGCATACTCAAAACACATTTAGCTGCTACCCTCGCCGCTTCTGAAGCAATATCACAGGCAGAATTACCACCACCAATTACCAAAACTTTCTTACCCCGTAGTTGTTCTGGTCGTTTGTAATCTTTAGAGTGAATAATTTTGCCTTTGAATTCTCCCTCAAATTCTGGAAACCGTTTACACCAGTGATGACCATTACACATTACTATACCTTTGTAGATGCGTTGCTCTTGGTTATCAAAGGTTACTTCCCAGAGATTATTTTTTATCGGTCTTACATAGTTAACTTTGAGGTTAAATTCAATATGCTGATATAAATCAAAATGTGTAGCAAAAGAATTAATATAGTCCAGCATATTTTGCGCACTGGGAAAATCGGGATAATCCTCTGGCATCGGAAAATTACCAAACTGGGTAACTTTCTTGGAAGAGATAATATGGGCTGTTTCGTATACCCCATGATACCAATTGCCACCGATACGATCGCTAGCATCAACTTGATCGTAATCAATACCAGCTTCTTTGAGAGCCTGAGCTATACCTAAGCCGACAAAACCAGCCCCGATAATTAATTGCTTGTGGCTTGTTGTAGTTGTCTTTTGGTTGTTGTCAGAGGTATACATGAAAAATTAAATTATTGAATTATTGAATTATTTGAGAGAAAGAGATTTGTTTTGCTATCAAATAGCTACTCTTGAGAAGAAACTTTGTTAGTTTATACGCCCCGTCTCGAAGCGCGATCGCCAATCCAATCTAATAATGAAGGAAAATATTGTTTGAGTAAATGGATGCTGTTTGCCATCGGATCGGGAAACACATGAAGTTGATTGCGAACAATCCCTTGAATCGCCTTTGCCATAACTTTCCCAGGTTCGGTGACAAATTTGTTACTGAACCCGTCAGAATTTTGCGCGAGAGTGCCATATCTTGCTGACTGCAAAATTGGAGTACGGCTAAAAAAAGGATAAACCGCTGTAACTTTTATATTATAAGGTTTTACCTCATTAAACAGACCTTCACTAAAACCCCGAAGGCCAAATTTACTAGTGCAATAGTGAGCCATACCCGCTGGGGCAATCCAACCTGCCAAAGAAGAAATATTAACGATATGTCCCTGTTGACGAGCAATCATATCAGCGACAAACAAAGAACTTAAACGCATCGGAGTCATTAAATTGACTTCCATCAATTGTTCCCATTTCTCTGCGGGAACTTCATCCATCCGACCAAATAAGCCAATCCCCGCATTGTTAATTAAAATATCCAGGGGCATATTTAACGTCTTAACTTGCTGATAGAGATGGTGACAACCAGTCCGACTCGCTAAATTAGCTTCGAAGCATTGAATTACTTCTCCTGTAGTTACCTCAGATTGTATATTTGTAACTTGTTCTTGGAGAATTTTGAGGTCGAGATCTGTCAGAATTAAACGGCTTCCCTTGGCCAATAACTGTTTAGTCAGTTCCTGACCAAAACCTCCTGCTGCCCCAGTGATTAAGACAACAGCATTATTTAATTCGGTCATAATTATCTATTACCTATTACTTAAGTAGTATATTTAACAGTCGTATATTTACAGCAGTTTTCACGCTTGATAGACTACTTTGTTGATTAACTAGTTTTTAGCTATCAGCTGCAGGCTGCAAAGCAGCCAAGTCGCTTTCATTGCGACGCGATGTGCGCTATTAGCTATTAGCTTTTTAGTTCTGTGTTCTACTCAACTCAAAAGCGCAGTAACTCCGATTTTAATTATCGAATAGTTACAATCGAGATCTCCCGTAGGGAGGTGGCAGAGCCAATCGCGTAGCGTGAACAGAGTTCAATCGCGCACTTCTAAGCGTAAGCCTAATCATTAGTTATGAGCAAATACAGGGACAATCAGAATTTTCCTAACTTGGTAAACTAAAACTAAGAATCATAAAGTAACTATACATAACTATGTCTCCTGCAAATAAAGCCAAGGATGTTCAAGTATTTCCCGTTGCTGCTGATACTCGTGTATTGCGATCGCGTACTTGGGATCGGCTCAAGTTTGAAATTGAATATGCTCTGCAAAAAGGTACTACCGCTAATTCTTACCTGATTGAAGGGGATAAAACGGCTCTATTTGATCCACCAGGGGAATCTTTTAGCACAATTTTCTTAGATGCTCTGCAAGAACGTATCGATCCTCAACAAATAGATTATGTCATTTTAGGACATACTAATCCTAATCGAGCTAGCACTCTCAAAGCCTTATTGGAAATCGCGCCTCAAATTACGCTAGTTTGTTCTAATCCTGGGGCGCTCTCTCTGCGTAAGATTCTGGCAGAAACCGAGATAGACTTAAACATCGAGATCATTAAAAGTGAAGAAACTTTAGATTTGGGTAAGGGACATATTTTAGAATTTATACTGACGCCAAACCCACGCTATCCAGATCATCTTTGTACCTACGATCGCCAAACAGAAGTTCTGTACACCGATAAACTATTTGGTTCTCATGTCTGTGGCGATCGCGTTTTTGATGAAGGCTGGACTACCGACATTGAAGATCGCCGCTACTATTTTGATTGCCTAATGGCTCCCCATGCTCGTCAAATAATAACTAGTTTAGATAAAATTGCCGCTAAACCAGCCCGTATTTACGCTACGGGACATGGTTCTCTAGTACGCTACAGTATACTTGAATTAACGGCTGATTATCGTACCTGGGCTAAAAGTCAGGGCGATCGCGAATTTAATGTAGCTTTGATCTATGCTTCAGCTTATGGTAACACCGCCACTATTGCTCAGGCGATCGCCAGAGGAATTACCAAAGCGGGAGTTGCGGTAGAGTCAATCAATGCCGAATCTGCTAAATCCGAAGAAATCAAAACCGCAGTGGAAAAATCTACGGGCTTTATTATGGGTTCACCTACTTTGGGAGGACACGCCCCAACTCAAATTCAGTCAGCCCTAGGTATTGTCTTAGCAAACGCAGCGAAAACACAGTTAGCCGGAGTATTTGGTTCTTTTGGCTGGAGTGGAGAAGCAGTAGACTTATTAGAAAATAAATTCCGCAACGCTGGCTATAAATTCGGCTTTGAACCTATTAGAGTTAAGTTTACTCCTACCGACGCAGTGCTAAAAACTTGTGAAGAAGCGGGGACAGATTTTGCCCAAGCCCTGAAAAAAGCCAAACGCGAGCGCAAAAAAGTTAGACAAGCCCAAGGAATCGCTTCCGATCTTGACCGCACAGAACAAGCTGTAGGTAGACTAGTAGGTTCATTGTGTATCGTCACCACCAAAAAAGAAGAATTGTCAGGAGCGATGTTAGCCTCTTGGGTATCTCAAGCGACGTTTAATCCTCCTGGTTTAACTGTAGCTGTTGCCAAAGAAAGAGCGATCGAATCTCTACTATACACAGGTAATAATTTTGTACTAAATGTTTTGCCAGAAGGTAAACATATCGGCTTAATGAAGCACTTCCTTAAACCCTTTGCCCCAGGGGAAGAACGTTTTGAAGGTGTAAATACAGAAGAAGCAAGCAATGGCTGTCCAATTCTGAGTGATTCCCTAGCCTATGTAGAATGTACTGTTGCCAATCGTATGGAATGTGGCGATCACTGGTTAGTATATGCCGTTGCCGAACAAGGAAAAGTTATTCAGTCTGAGGGGGTCACAGCGATTCATCATCGTAAATCGGGAACACACTATTAAAAATTAAAACTTGCTTCGCTCATCCAAGCTATTAGCCCTTCAGGTGAGACAGTTTGCGACGCGGTTGCGAAGCAAGTCCAAAGGACTCAGCTAGTCCTTTAGGGCTCAAGGTCGGGAACCTCCGCAACGCAACTGTCTCACCATTAGCCTTAGCCATTAGATTGATCTCTTATCCTTTTAAAACTTATCCCTGCAGCGATCGCTTCTGCCAAAATACTTACCAAACGGTATAAACCAACAGCAGCGATCTCTGTGGGAAACTGAGAATTATCCAACAGACTGTAGGCAGTAACTTCAAATACTCCTAAACCTCCTGGTGCGCCAGGTACAATCAGACCTAATAACCAAGCAAAACTAAAGGCACTAAGCAACTGAGGAATTTGTTGCCCCGTCACAGACTGCAACGCCATAAAAGTTAACATAAATCCAATTCCTCTAAAGATCACAAATCCCATCTCTCCCAAAAAAGGAATAATCGGATATCCCTGTAACTCAATAGCTTCAGCGGCGATGGCATCAGCTTTATTTTTACTACGACTTAAACGGTGCATCAAAGGATTAAGAATGCGAGGCTGGATACCAACTCCCACAGCAACTAAGCTGACTATCTGTAATAAGACAATTCGAGCATCAAAATCAGTTTCTAACCAACCTAATCCACTACTAACCAGGCCAATCAATAATGCAGCGGCGGCCATTAATAATGGTTCTAATAAAACACTGAGAGTAGCTGCCCCCCTTGAACCACCTTTTCGAGCTACAGCCGCTATTCTGCCGTAAAAATGCCAGATATTGCCTGGAGAATACTTAGCGATGTTAGTTACTAAATAAACTCTAATACCTTCTTTTACTCCTAAAGACTGTTTAAAAACTGCTAAAATCCATGTCCACACCCAACCAGACCAAACATGAGCGCAAATTGTAACTATTAATGCTAGTGTTAACATCAACCAGCCTTGGGCATCAATCCTAACCGCCGCTACCTCTACAAAACGATCCTTGATAGTTTTAATCAGAAAAAATAATATCCCCCCCCAAATAAACCAACGTAGATAAGGCTTAATTTGGGCAAGAATTTGTTTCATTTACTAAATTACTTATTGCTTATTACTCATTACTCATTACTACCTGCGCCAAAAAGAATGTCTTGGTTACTTATTACTCAAAGACCCAATTTACGATCTATCCTTTCCAAAGCTTGCATCACTGCTTGCCAATCTGGTTTTAATTCAAAAGCCTTTTGATAATACTCTTTTGCTGTTTGATATTGTCTCAAATTTTCAGCAACAGAGCCTTTGCCATACCAAGCATCATGATAATCAGGATTTTTAACTAAAGCTCGATCGTAAGATTCTGTTGCTTGAGAATATAATTTAATCTCTTTTTGCGCATTACCTAATCCCACTAGTGCAGGAAGATAATCTTTTTTGCTCCCTAATGCTTGCTCATAAGCTTCAATTGCCTTTTGATAATCTTGTTGTTGATAATAAAGTTTACCAAGATTATTCCAGGGAACAAAACTTCTACTGGGGTCAAGTTCAATCGCTTTTTGAAAATCGAAGATTGCTTGCTCTACTTGTCCCAGGCGAGTATAAGCTTCTCCACGGTTATTCCATACCCATAAATTTTCAGGAGCAATCTCGATCGCTTGATTATAAGCGGCGATGGCTGATTCGTATCTGTTTAAACTGTATAAAGTTAATGCCTTACAATTCCACAATTGATAACTTTGATAATGTTTTAAAGCAGTACTACAGGTTACTAAAGCTGCTTCATAATTTCCCAGTTGTCTTTCAGCTTTGGCTTTTTTTAACCAAACCTGTTCAAAATTTCTAACTTGCCCCCTGGTATTAGGTAATTTTTTCAGTCCATTGTTGTAGAAATCGATTGCTGCTCGATATTGGTTAGCTTCTAATTTAAGATCTGCTTTATAAAATTCTAAAATAGCAACTCTTTGCGCCCATTGAGTTAGTCCGATCAAAATAGCACCAAACAAAACAGGTGGAATGATTAAATATTTATGCCACCCTCTAAATCTCGATTTAGATTTGATTTTTTTGAGGTCTTTAATTACTTTGTTAAGTGACTGATACCTCTGGCTTTTATCCAAACGGATCATTTTATCTAAAATTTTGGCAAAGCTAGGACTTATTCTCGCTTTACGATGCCATAGTACTTCTCCTGTGCGAGGATTTTTTTCTAGATTTTGTGGTGAAGTACCAGTTAATACATGAATCGCCGTCATTCCCAGAGCATAAATATCGCTGACGTAGGTAGGACTTCCTGCAATTTGCTCTGGAGGAACATAGCCTGTTTTACCCTGAGGAAGTAAGTTAATTGCTTCGTTAATTAAGCTAAAATCAACCAAACTAATTTTATGATCTCGGCTACGTTTAATTAAACTCGAAGGTTGAATATTGCCGTGAATAATTTGCCGTTTGTGAATAGAATTTAAAGCTATAGACGTGTTGATTAAAAGCTCAATTACCTCTGCTTCGGAAAGAATAAACTGATCTTCGATGATCTGAGCTAAGTTTTTACCTTCAATATATTCTTGAACTATGTATATTTTTGATTCATGTATAAAATATTCAATAACGGTAGGAATTATATTATGATTGTCAATCATTACAAGCCTATTTAATCCTGTCATTATCTTTTTGATAGCGTTAGATAAATATACGGATTCTTCGTTTTGGGGCTTTAATATTTCCAGATAATATCTATGTTTGCTCTCTCCTCCTAAACTGTTGATCACATAAGAGCTTATTCCTTTTGTGCTGCCACCTAAATACTGCACTATTTGATATTTATCAGCAATAGTCTTACCAATTTTCTGTAAAGGTTGTAGATCGCACAATACTTGCTCGGCACTACTATAACGCTCTGCTGTGTTCTTAGCAGTCATGCGATTAATGATATTTAAGAAGGCTTCACTAATTGCTATTTTTTTATTCCAAGCAATTATTTCACCAGATTCATTCTCCTCCCATTCCATAGGAGATTTATTAGTCATGCCAAAAATAACAGTTTTCCCTAAAGCATAAATATCACTGCTATAGCAGGGCTTGCCATTGTTTTGCTCAGGAGCCATATATCCTGGAGTACCAATAACTTGGGTTTTAACCTGTTGCTTGCTGGCGTCAAAAGCCATAGTGCCAATTTCTTTTACTGCACCAAAATCTATCAGAATTATTTTGCCATCTTGCTTGCGTCGAATTAAATTAGAGGGCTTAATATCACGGTGAATAATACCTTGTTCATGAACTGATTTGAGGAGACCCAAAATATCAACTAGAAAGTCAATAGCTTGGGTTTCATTTAATATTTGTTGATGAACTTCTTGCTCAAATTCTTCTCCTTCGATAAAATCTAGAACCAAGTAAAATTGTTGATGCTCTTCAAAATAACCAATAAAGTTGGGGATTTGGTCATGTTTCCCCAACCACTGTAATACCATAGCTTCGGTTGCTAAACGTTCTTTGGCACTTACCCAAATCGCAGGACTGTTGAATCTTGGCTGTAGTTGTTTGACCGCACATTTAGTCTGTTTAACAGACTGTTTATCTATGGCTAAATAAGTGGTGGCAAATCCTCCACTACCTAATTCGTTAAGAATGTAATATCTTTGATTAAGTATATCCCCTGGTTTGAGAGCTTTATAGCCATACTCAGTATTACATTCAGAGCTAGAATCTTCGGATTGAGAAATGGGAATGGTAAAGTCTGAGTCTGACATGACATATCTGGACACAAGATTTTTAAATTGTAGCGAACATTGAAGAGGGATTGAGCTTACATCAAACTTACTTTGAAAGCAGCTAATCGTAAGCATATAGAGATATTATCTAGCTAAAATCCCAGTTATTTTTCCGCTATAGTTTAGATACAAACTTTCAATCTGAATACTATTTTTAAAATTTTCAACATAAGTACAGTTTACGATAAGATTATAAACTGTACTTATATTTAGATTATTTTTTACTTGAATAACACTATCAATATTATTGTTTAGATAGCATTAAATCATGAACTTTCTTCGCCAGTATATAGCTCCTTTGGTTGTAGTCACGATTTTCTTACTGGCTTTATTAGCAGTAAGCGCGCGCATTTTCTTACCTTCAGATATGGCTGCTCCTGCTCCAGTCTCCCTAGATGATTTGGGCACAATCATCCCCTATATCAAAGTATTTATAGCTTAGAGGATATCTGATTCGAGAATTGCTCCGATTGCATAAACTAGACATCATCAACGTACTAATTTGCTGAGGAGAGTCACAGATTACTTCGCCGTCCCCATTCGAGGATAAATAAGACGATAGGGTAATCTGTGACCGTTGGTAAATTATTTTCAGCATAAATTTAGTTTGTTTTAAATGAGGTCTAAAAGCTATGTTTAATCTTAAGTCGAGGAGTTGTTCTTATTGTTTATTGTCTTTGGTTGGGTTGTCACCATTGTTAGCATTGTTACCTGGAATAACTTCTTCAGCGAATGCTTGTGCGATCGTTGATGCTACAACTCAAGTTGCATTGCATGGTTCAGCGACTCCTGCTACACAACAAAATACCGTCAATACAGCCAGCGATGATAATTGCTTAGGTAATGCCGCAGTTGGCACAACTACTCAAGTGGGAATTGGTTCAGCACCCCAGCAACAAATCAACCAAAGCGATTACTTTGTAGGCGGTAGTGATATTAATAATACTGGTGTAACTAGTCCTGTAATTGAGGTCACTCCCGAAACTCAGATTAATATACAAAGTCCTGCTTACGATCAGCAGTTTCTCGATGGTCTTATTCCCCAGTAAAAAAGAGTAGATAGAGAATTTGGATAGGATAAAAGAGGGAGCAATAGTTAACTACTATTTATTCCTCATCCTTCATCCTTCCAGCTTCATCCTTTTTATTTACCCATCCCTAATTGTTGGGCTTTTTGGTAAACTTTTCCTTCAGTTAATAGAGAAGGAGCAATTACCACGTCAACTTGTTGCATTTCTTTGAGGTCTTTTGCGCCCAAAGTTCCCATACTCGTTTTGATTGCCCCCAGTAAATTATGAGTACCATCATCCAACTTCGCCGGACCTACTAGAATTTCCTTGATTGTTCCTGTTGTTCCCACTTTAATGCGAGTACCACGAGGCAGTACGGGACTAGGTGTTGCCATCCCCCAGTGAAAATCTCCTCCAGGGGCTTCGGCAGCGCGGGCAATTGGAGAACCAATCATCACTGCATCAGCACCACAGGCAAGACATTTACAAATATCTCCCCCAGTAATAATTCCACCATCTGAAATTACAGGAACATATTTGCCAGTTTCGGCATGGTAATCATCCCTAGCCGCAGCACAATCAGCAGTAGCAGTTGCTTGAGGAACACCCACACCTAAAACTCCACGAGAAGTACAAGCAGCACCAGGGCCAATTCCGACTAAAACCGCCGCTGCTCCAGCTTTCATGAGATTCATGCTTACTTCGTAAGTAACACAGTTGCCCAAAACTACTGGCATAGGCATCTCTTGACAGAACGAAGCCAAATCCAGAGGCGCTATCGCTTCTGGAGAAAGATGATCTGTAGACACTACGGTAGCCTGAACAAAAACAAGATCTGCTCCAGCTTCAGCTACGATTGTGCCGTATTTACTTGCTCCTGCGGGAGTTAAACTCACCGCCGCGATCGCATCTTGACTCTTAATTTCTTTAATTCTTTTAGTAATTAGTTCTGGTTTAACTGGTTCTGCATAGAGTTCCTGCATTAAACCCACAAATCCATCCTTTCCCACGGACTCAATTTTATTTAGGATTGGTTCAGGATCGTCATAGCGAGTTTGTATTCCTTCTAGGTTAAGCACTCCAATAGAACCTAGTTGCGACAGCAAAACAGCCATCTTGACATCAACTACGCCATCCATTGCACTAGCCAAAATGGGGATTTCGCGGGTGATTCCGCCAATCTCCCAGGTAGTATCCGCCAAACTGGGGTCCAAAGTACGCACTCCAGGTGAAAGTGCTATTTCATCAAATCCATAGGCTCTACGAGCCTGTTTTCCGCGACCTATTGATATTTCCACTTTCTTGATTCCGTTCCCAAAGCTATTAGCTTAGGCTATCAAATTTTATACTTCTTGGGAAATTGGTAAAAACCAAAAATTGTAAGTTATTAGGAATAAATCTTCAAGAATTTATTATTTACAAACATACTATTATTAAGCGGGATAGATTCTTAGACGGCGATTAGGCTCGTCACCAAAACTATCAGACTGTAAATGGTAGTGTTCTATCAGTTCATGCTGCATTTTTCTAACTTTTGCCGATCGCGGCAGTAATTCTACAGGTTGCCCTTGGGGAATCACAATTTGCTCGACGGCTAGTCTGGCTTCTTCTAAGGCTTCTATTTCGTCATCGCTACCCGCCGTACTAAACAACCGCAAGTCTGTTGGTTCGGGAATATTTGGGTCATCTAAATTTAAAATTTGGCGAAAAATGCGAGTAACTTGAGGAATCGTATTAGATTTAACCGTATAAATTGGTATATGACGATCTTTAGCAATATTGCGTAATTTTGAATGATGCTTTATTTGCGAGCGCAATGCCACTACCGCATCTGCTTCATCTAAATCTTTAGTTAACATCACAGGTAAATCTAAGACCTCAATTACCTGGTCTAACTGAGAACGGCCAATGCCATAAGCATAAATATAAATAGGCCAATCTTCACCATTAGGACCAGGGGTACGAATTTTTGTGCTACCAGGGTCTTTAGTTTGCCAGGACCGTTCCAACATGCTCTCGAATTCTGAATTGCCTGGTTTAGATTGACCTCCTGTGATAGATACAGGAGTCATTTTTCCCGATGCTCTTAAGCCTTGGGGATGTAGGGGAGTAACTGCCGTAGTTCCCCTAGAATTCCCTAAACCAGCAAAAGATCGCTGGGGTTCTTCATGAATTACAGTAACTTCGCCACTGTCGTCAACGGTTCTTACCTGAGCAGGTGGTTCAATACCCCGTAGTAGGGTATCTATAGTGGCTGCCACATCGTCGTGAACTACCCAACGCTGACGCTCTAGCATCTCTACAGCGATCGCAAAGGTAGGAGGAGCTTTCCGTTCTAAAACGGTTTTTTGGGTTCTACGGCGGCGGGCTTCGTCGTCTCCTAAGGTAACGCTTTGAATCCCCCCAACTAAATCAGATAAGGTAGGGTTTTTGATTAAATTTTCGACGGTATTACCGTGGGCCGTTCCCACTAGCTGTACTCCTCTTTCGGCAATGGTTCTGGCGGCTAAGGCTTCTAGTTCTGTACCAATTTCATCAATGACAATTACTTCGGGCATATGGTTTTCTACCGCCTCGATCATCACCTGATGTTGTAGTTCAGGACGAGCTACTTGCATTCTACGGGCGCGACCAATAGCAGGATGAGGAATATCACCATCTCCTGCAATTTCGTTAGAAGTATCGATGATCACCACTCGCTTTTCTAAATCATCTGCTAAAACTCTGGCAATTTCTCGCAGGGCAGTAGTTTTACCCACCCCGGGACGACCTAAAAGTAGAATTGATTCTCCTGTTTCTACTAGGTCACGAATCATCACGATCGTACCAAAGATAGCCCGACCAATACGACAAGTAAGACCGATAATATCTCCAGTACGATTACGAATTGCACTAATACGGTGCAGAGTTCGTTCTATCCCTGCACGGTTATCACTGCTAAACATCCCCACTCGCTCGATACAGTGTTGAATTTCTTCTTTGGTTACGACTTCATCACGAATATAACTAACGCGATCGCTAAAGCGGGCTTCTGGTAGTCTGCCCAAATCCATAACTACTTCAATTAGGTTATCGCTATCCTGTTGTAGATATTCTTCTAACTTAGAACGAATGGAGTCAGGAAAAATTGTTAAGAGTTGATCTAAGTTGTCGGTAACTTGCATCCTATGGGAAGGTATTTCTGACTGCATTTTTTAGATATAAATATTTGGCTAATAATATTGATTGGCTGGATCGAGCTAATAGCTATTAGCTACTCTTAATTTGGTTAACTAATTGACTAGCAATAGCCACGGCTTGTTTTAATAATTCTCTATCTTGTTCTAGCTTTAAATCCAGCTGGTTCATTGGTTTATTTTTAGTTGAATTTAGTTGAATATTTTGAATATTTTGCAGTGCAGTTGTTTCTAACTGAGTTAATATTGGCGACAAGATAGCACGAGCATAACTACCATAAGCAACCCCAGAAATTGAGTTGAATCTAGCAGCACTATGAGTATCAGAGACAAGATTTGGTCGCCGCAGCATTTTTTCCTGCCTCAGTTTATCTACTGTATAATCGTTAGTCCCTCCCGCTAGTTGAATGTATCCAGGTAATTTTGTCTGTAAAGCTTTTTGAGCTAAAGCGATCGCTGCGTGGGTTGTTCCCTTACCAATATCTCCACTCATGGAACGCCCATCAGTCTGCCAAATTAAGGGACAGGGTAAAGGACTAATTAATTCATAAAGCGATCGCCAATAATCTATAATATTAGGCGCATCAGTACAGCTAATTGCTAGTAATTTAAGCTGTCTCACCACAGGGTAAATATCTGACCATACCCGCTTAAAATCATCATAATGCCCCACTTGAGTATGAATTTCAATTGCATCTATTGCCATTGATTCAATCCAAGGCATAACCATCCCTGGACTTGATTTATAAGAACGAGTAGTAATCAACTCCTCTGGACAAATCGGTATACAACGACCGCAGCCATAACAAAGACTATTTAAAACTCCCCCAAAGCTTAGATCAATTGCCTCAGCAGGGCATACCTGTACACAGGGTTGAGGGCAAGTCTTGGGACACTGAGTAAAATCAAACTCTGCTTTACGAAAATGGGGGTCTTCTCCATCGTTGATACTGACCATCAACCAGGGGGATTTACTTAATGGTTCTGCTTGTAGTAGTTTTCTGGCTACTTTTATCCCTTCGGTAGCAGCAGCAATTACAGCAGAATCAGCGGCTACATCTATGCAGTCAGCACCAGCCATACTATATACCAAAGCCAAACTGCGAACCGCAGGAAGATGTTGATAGCTAGCTCCACAAATTAACTTGAACCAGCTACCATCTATTAATGAATGTAAAGGGTAGGATTGAACTCTCACTCTTACATCCTAATAGTTTGTCTGTCATTAGTGTGAGGATTTTTGGCTTAATTAGCAATTCCAATTAACTCTACATAATCATTGAAGCATAAAAGTATTCGAAGTGCAATTTGTTAACCAGGATTTAGATAAATTCATCTCTCATCTCTTAAAACTATCCTGTAATCGCATTAAGTAATACTTCTGCCAAAGTTAGACCCTGCATATCATCGATGGTAATCGTATCGACAATATCAAATTTAGCCCCAGCCGATTCTAATTGATCGTCCAAAGCCTTGAGAAATTGAGTAGCTTTGCGATCGTTACCAACTTGAATTAGAGAAATACCTAATTCCTCGTCTCGATCGATCTGGCGAGAGGCATCAATAATTACCCGCATGACTGCTTTATAGTCATCAGGCTCACCATCAGTAATCACCAAAATAGTCTCGCCATTAGTTTTAGCTTCTCCTGCTGCTTTGCGTTCAAAATAATTATTTAAAGCATCAGATAAAACGCTAGCTAAATCGGTACGTCCCATAGGATCATTTTCTTCATAAATGTTACTGACCTTATCAGCAGTAACATTGTCATATCGACGAAAACGACCAGAGAACAAATAAACTGTAATGCCATCAGGGTCGATTTTTTCACACTCTTGCGCCAAAGCTAGGGTAGATTCTTGAGCAGACTCCCAACGAGTCTTGTCATTTGGGCGATCGTTAATCGACATACTGCCGCTTTTATCAATAATCAATGTATAGTCGCGTTCTTCGACAATAGAGCTTTCTGCCATGGTGTCACAATCTCATTTTGTGGTGGTTTTCTTCATTTAGCCTATTACAAGGTTTAGCCCAACTGCCAAAAATCAAAAATTTTCACAGATTTGATTTAGATTTGATTCATTTTTAAAACTGCTTGTTGTACTGTGAGTAATTCTTCAATTCCCTTTTCAGCTAAATCGAGCATTTGGTTTAATTGCGATCGCGTCATAGAATTAGATTCTGCCGTCCCCTGGATCTCAATTAACTCTAGTTTGTCATTCATCACCACATTTAAGTCTACATCTGCTGCAACATCTTCTGGGTAGTCTAAATCTAGCAATGCTTCGTCTTCAATTAATCCTACCGAAACCGCCGCCACTGGATTTAATAAAGGTGATTTTTTTAGTTCTCCTGTTGCCACTAATTTATTGATTCCATGAGCCAAAGCAACATAGCTACCTGTAATAGAAGCGGTACGAGTTCCTGCATCTGCTTGTAATACATCTGCGTCAATTGTAATAGTTCTTTCTCCCAACCCTGTTAAATCAATTGCTGCTCTTAGACTACGACCAATTAATCGCTGAATTTCTTGGGTACGTCCCGAAAGTTTCATTAACTCCCGTCGATGACGGGGAGAAGTCGCCCCAGGCAGCATTCGATATTCTGCTGTTAACCAACCTTGACCACTGTGGAGCAAAAATTTGGGGATTTGATCTTCAATACTGACGGTGCAAAGAACTTTGGTTTTGCCACACTCAATAATCACCGATGATAGTGGATGATCGATAAAATCTAATTGAAACTTGTGAGGACGGAGTTGATTAGCTTGGCGGTTATCTAAACGTTCCCAGGACAAAATAACACTCCTAAATTGATTAAAAATAAAAAAAATCAAGTTGGGAAAATGATAAATAAGACACAGTCAACAGTTTACCTGGTTGATATAGTTCTTAACTAAGTAAAGAATGAAATTGAAGATTGTTTACATTTGTCACCAGAAACGTTGTAATTCTGCTTGATTTTTGAAAGTTTTGGCAAAAAAGATCTAAACTTAATCGATGTTCACCAAGATTGTTTGTCATTATTTAAGTTTTTTAAAATTATTTTCCCAAGCCGATTTTTACCTTTATTGTATAAATTGATGAGGACAGTTTAAATAGGTCCTGATCGAATAATAACTTTCACAAGAAATTGTCTAGGAATTGTGTCTAATTTTTTTCTTTCCCTGTTTCTTGCCGCTTTCATGAGTTTTGCTGCCCCAGTCATTCTCATTGGCTTTATTCTAGTTTTTTCAACTCTAATTGGCTATTTACCTGGTCTTTTTAACTTGGGTGATCAGTTATTTATTCAAGTCCTAAATTTTTTAGCTGTATTTGGTAATGGTAAACCACTTCAAGGTATTTTGACTCTTGGCTTTACTGTTAGTATTGTGGGAATTTTGCTAGATCTTTTAAACATTTATCGTTATCAAAGTCTACAAGATGAAAGATTTTAGTTAATAGTTGGTTACATTATTTTTCAACTATCAATTAGAAATTTTGTAGTAATTTTTACTGAAAAGTAATTGTCTAAAACTGTACCGACATTCAAAACTGGAGTTTAAGACTATGAAGTATAAAAGTTTCTCTATTGATCCTATCTCTAATTAGATATAGTTTAGTTTAAATGTATACTGCGCGATTTGATTTGTCTTTCTAGGGTGTGATTAGGCTCCGCCTAGCCTAAGGATCGCCTGAATTGGACCTCTAAAATCGAGATAATAATCAATGAGTAATAATCAATGAGTAATAGGCAACTTAATTGGGTCATTAACCGTCCTATTACACTATAAAATCTTATTTCAATTGATTATTATCGATAAATATGTTCCGGAAGTTATTTTGCTTCTCTAATTGTTATTTTCGCCGTTGGCTCTACGGTTTTATTAGCTTACTATTGACTATAGCTATTAGTTTGGGCAATATTCAGCCTAGCTATGGTATTTCCTGGTTAGATTTAGTGATTCGGGGGATACAAGTCGTCCAACTGTCTAATATATCTAATGTTCAGGAAGTACAGTTGGGCAAAGAAATCAACCAAGAACTAATAAGTTCGGGTCGAGCAAAAATATACAAAAATCAATCAATTAATAGTTATGTAAACCAAATTGGACAGCGACTCGCCAAAACTAGCCAACGTCCAAACATTCCTTATACCTTTCAAGTAGTTGATGATGATAGTATTAATGCCTTTGCTACTATGGGGGGTTATGTATATGTCCACACAGGTTTGATTGCAGCAGCAGATAACGAAGCGGAATTGGCTAGCGTTATTGGACATGAGATCGGTCATATTGTTGCTCGTCACGCCCTCGAACAGATGAAGCAGAGAGCAATTTCTCAAGGATTACTTTCCGCAGCAGGATTAGATCGTAGCAATGCGATCCAGATTGGTATGGATTTAGCTATTAGTCGTCCTAATAGTCGCGCTGATGAATTAGAAGCAGATCGTTTTGGTTTGAAAAATATAATTCAGGCTAATTATGCTCCTGCGGGAATACTAGGCTTTATGAACAAATTACTTAAACGAAGCGGCTCTGTCCCTAGTTTTTTAAGTACCCACCCTGCTACTTCGGAACGTATTAGAATTTTACAGAATAATATTGACCCTGCAACTGCTAATAATGGTGATGGTTTAGATAATCGAGCTTACAAAAATCGTATTCGCTCATTATAAACTATGCTAGTTAAGGGAAATATTGCTCGACTTCGAGGCTTTAGGGAATTGGGTATTAGATTAGAGATATGTCTAAGGCGTTAAATGTGTAATTACGTGTAATTAATTTTGCTCAGGTATTATTTTGTCCAACCGAATATTAAGCACTCAATCTTCGCCCAATTCAGCGTTCCCAGAATCATGGCTGGGGCTTTTGCGAATCAATAGAGCGATCGCCATTATTCGTTGTTCTAAGATAAAAACTGCTCATGCTATGGCTCATGCTGTAGCCGCAGGAGGAATAAATTTACTGGAAATCACTTGGAATAGCGATCGCCCAGGGGAGCTAATTACTAAACTTAGAGCAGAATTACCACACTGTACTATCGGTGTGGGGACTATCTTAAATTTAGATCACTTAGAGCAAGCAGTCACCGCAGGAGCGCAGTTTGCTTTTTCTCCTCATTTTGAGCGAAAATTACTAAAAGCTGCCATAATGGGCTATAAAATACCGTTCGTACCAGGAGCTTTTTCTCCTACTGAAATAGTTAATGCTTGGCAGGAAGGAGCAAGCACAGTCAAGGTTTTCCCTGTTAAATCTCTTGGGGGAGCAGAATATATTAGATGTTTACAAGGTCCCCTGAGCCAGGTCAACCTAATTCCCACGGGAGGAATTACTCTAGATAATGCCAAGGCTATGTTAGATGCTGGAGCGATCGCGGTAGGTATTTCGAGCAGTTTATTTCCTCAACAAGCGATCGCCAATCAAGACTGGTCAAGTATTACTGCTAGAACTAAAGCTTTGATCCAGAAATTAACCTAAATTTGGCAAAAGCAATCTCGATTGTGCCTGAAAAAACAATTTTTAGAGCTAAGAGCTAACGGCTTTCTTTACGAGTGATCCCAGTCAGGTTTAATTGACTTGCGATGATTGAGATAGCGGTCAATAGACATAGCAGCAATACATCCGTCTCCCGCAGCTACAACAGCTTGTTTGTATGGAGTATTACGAATATCGCCAATCGCCCAAACGCCTGCAACGCTAGTAGACATCGATTCATCTACTTTGACACCACCATCAGGTTTATACTCAACCTGATCCCCAGCAAAATCGGTAATGGGTTGAGAACCATTTTGATACACAAAGACTCCTTCGACCTCTAAAGATAAAGGTTCACCTGCATCTTTGGTCTTAAGTTTAACTCCAGTCACTCCTGCATCATTACCTTCAATAGATGCTAAACGGGAACGTCGCCAATGTTTAACATTAGACATACTAAGTAAGTCTTGAGCATGATAATCTTCTTCTTTGGGATCTTTGAAGGTAACCCAGTGAACCTTAGACGCAAACTTGGTTAAAAATTGAGCTTCTTCTACTGCTTCTTGGTTTAAACCAACTACCGCCACTTCGCGATCGCGATAAAATGCTCCATCGCAGGTAGCACAGTAGCTAACACCACGACCTAAAAATTCTGATTCGCCTTCAAAAGATGGCCCACTACGACCCATCGCCCCTGTAGCTAGCACCAAAGCTCTACCTACAAATGTACCTTCTGGGGTGTAAACTTTTTTCAAGTCGCCACTGACATCAATGCCAAAAACCTGAGCGCGTTGGTAGGAAGTACCATACTCAACGGCTTGCTCTCTCATACTATTGAGCAACTCATCCCCACTTATTTCGCCAGTTACCCCAGGATAGTTAGCGATTTTATGGGTAATAGCCAATGCCCCCACCGCAGGATTCTTATCTATAATAACGGTTTTGAGATTGGCTCTTGATGTATACAGCGCACAGGTGCAGCCCGCTGGACCTCCTCCAATAATGACGACATCAAATTCGTATGTATCCAAAATGCCAATCCCCAGTTGATTGTTAAACTATATGTATTCAGGATACATCTGCATTGGGTCTGGTTACAAATATTATGGTCAAAATTACGTAGTTTTGTGACAAACTACCTTAATTAGGCTTACCCATGAATAATTTAGAAAAACTCCAGGAAATTACGGCTTCTCAACCCTATGAGCTCTTATTTACTACCGTAAGCGGCGCACATTTATATGGCTTTGCTTCTGTTGATTCTGACTATGATCTTCGAGGTTGTCATCTTTTGCCAATTTCAGAAGTTGTAGGACTCGATCCCCCAACAGAAACTATCGAAGTGTCAAAAATTATCAAAGACTTAGAATTAGATTTAGTTACCCACGACGTTAAAAAGTTTTTTATTTTACTATTAAAGAAAAACGGCTACGTTTTGGAGCAATTATATTCTCCTTTAATTGTTCACAGTACTTGCGAACATCAAGAACTAAAAGAAATCGCTCTCAACTGTATTACCCGTTACCACAGTCATCATTATTTGGGTTTTGCCAGAACTCAATGGCGATTATTTGCCCAGGAAACACCCCCAAGGGTAAAACCTTTACTTTATGTCTATCGGGTGTTATTAACAGGCATTTATCTAATGGAAACTGGACAAGTTGAAGCCAATCTAAATCATCTCAATCAAGAATTTAATTTGTCTTACCTGCCTGATTTAATCGCACAAAAAGTATCAGGGGGAGAAAAAGCGACAGTGCAAAATATGGATTGGGAATTTCATCAACAAGAATGCGATCGCTTGAGGGAAAAGTTAACTACCGCGGCAGAAAATAGCCACCTACCCGACAATCCTTCTGCCAAAGAAGCTCTTAACGATCTTTTAGTTAGACTACGCTGCAAAAAATAGCTATAGGCTATACTGATGATTTAATTTGTGTTAATTTGTAGGCTATCTTGTCCTAATTTTTCTAAAGTAAGTTCCCATTTGGGAGGATTGCCTAGGGCGTTATATTGATAAGCCGCTAGACACTGTTCTTTTTGATTAAAAACATTAAGATTATAGCCATATTTTCTGGCTACTGTACCAAACTGATTGACAAATCGATAGCGTCCTAAATAGTCTAGGAGAGTCCATAATTGCCAGTTAACAATCAGATTAATCTGCTGTTTTTGAGGATAAGTTAGCCAGTTTTGAATTAATTTTCCCCCAAAGGGATCGAATTGTGAGGCTGCCCACCAAAAACTTTCTGGGGTTGTATTTGAGGGAGAATTTTTGTTACTGGTTACAGATGCATGGGGAGAAACTTTTTCGGTATTTTTAGTTTTATTTACCGATGAAAAGACTTGAGCTTGTGATTTCTCGCAGGTTTTGATCGTGTTTGAGGTGTTTTTCTGTCCAATCGCACTTGGTGTTATGTCAGAGGCGATCGCAGATTTAGCAATCAATAGAGATAATAATCCAACCAGGTATATTACTTTGCTGTATCCCTTCATAGTTCAATATTAATAAATACATCATCTGGCAAAGTATATTTGCTAGAGAGAACTAAGGTACAAAATGGACTTTTGAACCCACAAACCCATATAGCGAGCAAAAGTACATTCAAAAACAGATAGTCTGCAATAGGTTGGCAAACTAATCAAGAAGATTTTACCTGCTTGGTAAGTTGTACAACAAAGATGTAAGATTGTATTCATTCTAGCCAAGTATTAAATTTAGGATAGGTAGCTATTTCTCAACCAGAAATATTTGCTAAACCTTGATTATTCAATTGCCGCATTAATTAAATCGATAAATTGAGTAACTGTTGCTCCAGTAGACAATTAACTAATTAACTACTGGAGTTTACTTTTTTGGTTTTACCAAACTTACAATGTTAAATTACGATGTTGAATTTGGGTACAATGCCGAGCAGCAAACGGCTTTGGCCAAAAGTCAATAAAAATAAACAAAATTAAACTATCAAAACTTAAAGTCTTGCATTGCAAAGCTTCCAAGCATTAACTGGTTAACAGTTTTACGCGATAGGTTCGCTAGATCCATTGTTTTCAGGCAAGATTAGCTCAACACTTGTTTCGTTTGAGTGCTCCTTTTCTGGAGGTAGATTCAAGTCTGTTCCTTTTATTTTGAGGCACAATTCAAATAATAATTCTGCCAAATCACTGCGAGAAGCTTTCCTGACTGACAATTCTGCTATACTGCTTTCGAGCTTCTCTAACATTTGTTTTTTAACCAACTGCAAGTCTCGATCTAAACTAGCTTTGGATTGGTTGATTTCTGTTTTAAGACTGTTGGCATGAGAGTTAAGACTGTTTTGTAGGAAGTCTATATTGTCGTAGCTATTTTGGGATAAAACATCAATCTCTTGTTGAATTTTAACCTGTTCTTCGTGAGTATTTATATCCAGATATTTGATTTTTTTTTCTAAAGAACTAGCAACAGAGTTAATTTTGTCTAATAGAGATTTTTCTAGTTGCTGTATTCGTTCTTCAATAACTAATTGAAATTTTTTGGTGTCTGATTCAAGTTGATGTAATCGTTGATGATGTTGCTCTAACCTACTGTCGTACTTTTTAATTTGTTCACCAAACAGAAGTTCTTGCAGCTGAGTAATATTACTCAATCTCTCACTCATTTCAGCTTTGGTTATTTTGTTCATGATTAATCTATTCTCAAACTAAATCAGAATCAACTTTTTGACTAATTTAAATGTGTATCTCCAGTGTATTTCCAGCTGATTTGCTTGTTTAGGGGTTGACAGTAACTCTTTTTTCAGTTATTAAATTGAGCAGACAATAGCAAAACCCCATAAGAAGTTACTCCAACTTTAGTTTAGCTTTGTATGGGTTTAATGTCTCTATAAAAAGCTAGTTTATTATTTGTGTTTAATTGGTAATTTAACGAGAATGTTTGTCCCCTGGTTTACTTTACTGTCAATAGTTATTGAACCTTGATATAGTTCTACTACCTTTTTGGTAATAGATAACCCTAACCCAGTACCAGGAATACTATCAACGTTACTAGCACGATAAAAAGATTCAAATATGTGCTTTTGAGATTCTTCAGGAATACCAATACCGCGATCGCATACCTCAATTATAATTTCTGCTGGCTCATCAGAGTAAGACACTATCAAGTCTATAGTTTCTCCTGGGGGGGAATATTTAATAGCATTGGATAATAAATTGCTCAAAATATGTCTTAAAGTTTTTTGGTCTAAATAAATGGGCTCAATTTCTACTAGATAATTAAAGTTGATTGGCTTATCTGTATAAATTGATGCTAATTGTTGAATCATTTGTAAGCAAAAGCTTTCTAAATCTAGTGGCACGAGTTGGAGTTGTTGCTTGCCTGATTCTGCTTTGCTTAAAACTAGAATATCTTCTAATAAAGAATTCATATTTAAAGCAGCACTTTTAATTGATTGTAAATAAAATTCCCGCTCTGAATGCTCCAGATTATTTTCATCACTAAGATTTTGAACACAAAGTAAAATGCTGCTTAAGGGATTACGAAATTCATGGGAAGCCATAGAAATAAATCCAGACTTTAATTGTCTTAATTCTTTTTCTTTGGCTAGGGATCTACGAATTTCTGCCTCTACTTGTTTTCTAGCAGTAATATCTCTACCTATATAGACACAGCTAAAAAAATCTGTGATTTCCGTGGGAGCAAGAAAGCAATCAAATTCTATTTGTATTTCGTGATTTTGTTTGGTTTTAAAATCAACTTCAATTTTGCTGACAGACTCTTGGGAAGATAAGAGGAAATTATATATTTTTTGGTGATTAAAATTTTTATCTTGTATAAGATTATCTATTGATTGATTAATTAGATCTGATTTTTTGTGCCCAAATAATTGTGCTGTTGATTTATTTACTCGTTCTATTGTTCCTGAAGGGGTTGTAATTAATAAAACGTCTTTCATAGACGCTATGATTTTATTAGTACAATATTCAAATCTTTGTAACTTATTTAGAGCAATTTCGGCTTCATTAATCCTTTGGATTGAGGATTGTTTAAGCATCGTCAACTCAGTGACATCTTTTAATAAAATAATTAAATGGTTGTCAAAGAGTTTAATATGTAGATCAAAATATAAAGTGTCGTCTTGTTCTTTCTCACGAGTAATATTTTCTAAGACCAAGCTTTCTTGTTGTCCTGATAATATTTCGACACAGGTAGATTCTAAACCAACTATTTCAGGAAAAATAGTTCTAACATCTTTACCAATGGTAATAGTTTCATTTCTGATAGCATAGGTATGACTATTGGATGAAAACTGTACAATACTAAAGTCTTGGTCAACTATTAAATAGTCTTGGTTGTCGATAATTGGTACTGAATCCACGATCTAATTTTATTACTACTAGCTTTATTGGTACATTTATGGAGATACTCCGAACAAAATTAAATCTATAACTTCAACAAAATTAACTACTTAAAACTGCTGAGTCTTGTTTGCTTGATTGATTTGTAGGTGCTAAATTTTAGTTGAAGATAATTACTAAATAATGAAAAACGATCGCTACTATTATATCTTGAAGTAGCGATCGTTTATTTTAAGATATGGTCATCCCACTGTGCGCTTATGTTACTGGTTAAATATTTTTGGCTCATCTGCTTATTATTGAGATGAATCAAAATTATCCTGATGTAACTAAGTGAGGGAAATTATTAGTTTAACGGTAACGTTTTTTGCGACGAGCAATTGCTTTGCGTTTACGCTTTTCAATCGGTGTCTCGTAGTGACGACGGCGTTTTATATCGGCAAAGATACCTGCTTTAGATACTTGGCGTTTAAATCGACGTAGTGCAGATTCTATGTTTTCGTTTTGTCCAACAACCACTTGGGTCATTAAAAATCATCCTCCAAATTTGATTACGACAATTATTAGTATTTTGTTTATTGTTGATCAGCTTATTGCTGTTGAGCTTTTTATTATAGCCTTGTCACAAACAGCTCGATCGATCTAGTGTCAAATACGAGATTCTAAATTATTATTTCTTAGCTTTCTCAGTATCGCTTAAAAGAGTATAGATTAATAACCAAAATAGTTAGAACTAATTTTTGCCACTCATTGTTTGACAGCAAAATTAGCTTCCTATCATAATGTTACAATCTCAAAAATTAGATTATATCATCTGGTCAATGGTAATTTAATCTGTAACCGCCTGCCGCGAATTTTAGTGTAAGAAGTGACGAATACCGCTTAATACCATTACTATACCCAACTCGTTAGCAGCAGCAATGGAATCTTTGTCCCTAATTGAACCTCCTGGCTGGATGATAGCACTAATTCCCGCAGCAGCAGCGGTACGCACAGAGTCATCAAAGGGAAAGAAGCCATCACTAGCGATAACTCCTCCTTGGGCTTTTTCTCCTGCTTGTTCTAGGGCGATTTTAACTGAACCAACACGATTCATTTGTCCTGCACCAATACCTAAAGTAGTGCGATCGCGACTAACCAAAATAGCATTGGATTTAACGTGCTTGACTAACTTTTGAGCAAACAGCATTTCCGCAGTTTGTTCTAGAGTAGGTTGCTTCTCGGTAACGATTTGCCAGTCATTGGGATTTTCAATTTTGTCATCGCTGGCTTGAACCAAAAATCCCCCAGCGATCGCTTTTATAGTTTCTGGTTGTCCTGTAGCTAAATCTGGTAGCAATAATATTCTTAATTTAGATTTAGCTTTTAATATCTCCCGAGCCTCTTGATCACAACCAGGGGCGACAACACATTCTAAAAAGGTCTTCATTAAAGCTTGAGCCGTTGCAGCATCGATAGGCTGATTTAAAGCTACAATACCGCCAAAAGCAGAAACATTATCAGCATTAAAGGCTTTTTCGTAGGCTTCTGCGAGGCTACTTCCCACTGCTGCGCCACAGGGGTTGGTATGTTTTAAAATCGCTGCTGCAGGTTCAGTAGGGTCAAATTCTGTAATAATTCGTCTTGCTGCTTCTAAATCAACCAAATTATTGTAGCTTAATTCTTTTCCTTGTAATTTAGTCGCTGCTGCCCAACCTGATGCTACTGTACCAGTTTGATACCAAGCTGCTGGTTGATGGGGATTTTCGCCATAACGCAAGGACTGAACTTTATTGCCGGTAATGCTATAACTATCTTCTAAATCCTCTGGCGGGTTGAGCTTAGCAAAATAAGCAGAGATGGCGCGATCGTAACTATTAGTATGGGAAAAAGCATACCCAGCCATTTGTTGCCGAAATTCTAAAGACACATCCCCGTTAGACTGTTCATATTCTGCTAAATACTCATCATACTGACTAGGGTTACATAAAACAGTCAAGTACTTAAAATTTTTCGCTGCTGCACGAATTAAAGTTGGACCGCCGATGTCGATTTTTTCGATCGCTTCTGGTATAGTGGCATTAGGTTGGGCTATTGTTTGCTCAAATGGATAAAGATTCACTACAACCAAGTCCAAAGGAAGAATATCATTAGCCTCCATCTCAGCTTGATCTTCTGCTAAATCTCTCCGACCAAGAATCCCTCCATGAATACGGGGATGCAAAGTCTTGACTCTTCCCCCTAAAATCTCAGGCGAGCCTGTGTAGTCACTAACTTTAGTTACGGTGATTCCAGAATCCTGTAAAATCTTAGCTGTACCACCACTACTGATAATCTCAAACTGAAATTTTTCTACTAACTGGCTGGCTAATTCAACGATACCAGTTTTATCGGAAACGCTTAAAAGTGCTAGACGGCTCATAAATTGCTCTTACTTCAAAGGACAGGCAATATTTACCTTATGATATTTTCGATATTTTAAGCCATATTTTTACAGGAATTTTTGTAGTAACGCTGACAGTAGGATAAAAATATTTAAAATCAGCTTAGAAAGAAGAGATCTCTCTTAAAACAATCACTTAATATTATGCTTATAAGAAGAGGAAATAAAAGATTATTTCTGCCGAAAATACCAAAATAGAAGAGGCTAAAGAAGTTTAAACAATATGTTATGGGGTATGAAACTATCTTTTGTCGAAGAAGAAATTCTTCGCAAATATTTACCAATTCTTAGAAGATATGAAGTTTGTTTCAACGAAGAGATTTGTGATTTAATTGAAAATTGTCACCAAGATTTAGAAAGCAAGCTACAGGCTTTTATCGGGTGGTTTCTGAGTTTAGAATATCGTGCTTCAATGGAAAATGAAAAACTAATTCTTCCAGATGCCAATGAAATCTTAGTACAAGCTTTGAGAGAAGAATGGTATCCTACTGAATTTCAAAAAGAAAAGTTAATGGAAGTTGGTTTATTCCCTTTTGAGCTCGCTATCAGAGAAAAATTAGGGGAGATTAATTTCTTTAGAGCGATCGCTTATGAAACTCATAGAAACTCTATGAGAATTAAGTTCTTTTATCATGGTGAAATAATTTGGGAGGAACACATACCCGATCTGCTAAAAGTTTCTCATAGAGAATTAATAGAAATGTACAAATTTAGAGTTAATCAGCACCAAGAAAATCTTAAAAAACTGGGTTTTAACGTGAGTTAGGAGTTAGGAGTTAGGAGTTAGGAGTTAGGAGTTAGGAGTTTTCGCTATGTTCTTCGGACAACGGGGCTTATAAAGTGCGCCCGCAGGTGACGCACACAGCCCCTCCGCTACGCGAACGCGAAAAGCTACGCAACGGAGTTATGATTTTTTTCTCGAACTATGCGAGATAAACAACGAAAGAATGGGCAATTCAGACATTGGGAAATCAGAATATTACTGAGTTTTTAGTTTTTTGACCCTTTGTCGAACTCACGTTGGGCTTTAGCTAATATTTAGTCAGATTACTATCTAGAGAAGGATGCGATCGCGTATATATTTTGTTGCCATGTAAGTAGACATTGATTAACAATAAAAAACACTTTTCTTATATGACTGAATTGTCACGCGCTGATTTTCAAACTTTAGCCCAAGAAAATTCTACCTGCATTTCTATTTATATGCCAGCAGAGAAAGCGGGGGCGGAAACTCGCAAAAATCCAATTCGTTTTAAGAATCTGATTCGAGAAGCTGAAGAAAAGATCGCTCATT
>JAAUYG010022725.1_pt1 | contig 28643 bp, 21 predicted proteins | sample 7278091 | NCBI WGS metagenome assembly JAAUYG01 (sample SAMN14350201, study PRJNA611818) | marine sediment metagenome | isolation source: surface marine sediment (0.6m) | place: French Polynesia: Moorea | collected 2018-08 | reverse complement strand
TATTGACTGCTCTTGATGGCTCCCCCTTGTGTTGTAAGTGTATGCAGTGTGGGTGTGGGGGAGGTTTTCTGTTCTGTGCTGCTTGTGTGGAATTTATTAGGCGGCCCACATAAATGAAAAAAAAAATAATTTATTCTCATATCAGACGACCGGATCAGAGACCTGTTTATGTTACGACAAAAGCGGAAAATGCTTTATATAAAGCAATTGCATTTTGGTGTATCAGGTATGCTACTAGACTAGAGAAACCACAGAAAAGCAATAGAATACCCCCCGGATGTTGGTTAATGAATGCTACAGCTACTGATAATACAGTTCTGCAGAGTGACGTTGGCAATGTACACAACAGAGAAATGAAATGGCAAGAAATCATTAAAATAATTTATTATGTGACCAGAGACACGCTGTTTTAGACCACACACTCTCCAGAAACATGTTTGGATCCATTCTGTGCATTTTAAATGGACGGAGAACAGTATGCCAATGGGACATTTGCATTGAAAAATGTGCTGGGCGATAATACGTGTTCTAGTGTATTTCCCTATGTTGGACTAGACATTAACAATCTTAGCTGAAATTTTAGGATCCCCGTAAGACACATGCGCATGAGGTATGAATGAAAAAACTGAGAACTATTTTCAATCAGCGGCTAAGTGGCCATATAGAATAAAGCATGGCTGGGATTCATCAGACGAAAAAAGAAGAGAGGAATCGATTGACAACAATTCTTCTAATGGTGTTCTTCATAATGTGCCTGATGGAAGGAAGTGTGACAATTACATTGTGCGGGGTATTGATGCGTGATCACCTGAATGACTGCCCATGTATGCGTTCTTTCCATACCAAGGAGTATATCGGTGTGGTCGCTGGAACAGTGATGGTTGTTGGAGCATCCCTTGGGTTGTATCAAACACGTCAAGGCAAATATTACGAGATGATTTGGGTGCTAGGAAGTGCAACGGTTGTGGTTGTTAGCCTCCATATCTCTATTACTGCTCTTTCCTATGTAGACAGAGGGCATCTGTATAGCATGAAGTTCCATGATTGCCTTTACAATTATGCTTTGGAGTATCAGACAAACAATATAAGTGATGCACACTGCTGGGATAACATCCAGGAAAAATATCAATGTTGTGGATTATGGTCCCACAATGACTGGTTTAACATGTCTGAAGAAGCCCAAACAAATACCTGGGCAGCTGAAAATATATCCTGGTCTGATGCATTCCAATCTCAGACAACCCCCGCTGTGGAAAATGCATCCAGTTTTGTAACGGATGCCTTACTATTAGGGATACAGATTCCACAAAGCTGTGTTTGTGATCCAGAGAACCATGATTCTGACACTTGTGATTTTTTCCCTCCCTGGGGTAAAGCTCTGTACACTCAACCTTGTTATATCCTTGTAGAGAATCATCTAAGATATGGGGTTGAGATCTTAAGAATTTATAGTCCTTGTCTATTGGCAATTCAAGGTGTGCGGTTGCTGCTGACATGTCTGCTTTTTACAAAGCTTAATAATTTACAAGCAGTAGGTAATGTGTATGAGGTAACCTGAGTTATTTTAAGCTGGCATGTAAAGGTTTTGTGTCACGTTCAACCAAGGGTCCAAGGGCCAGTACCTTGACAGATCTTAAGTCTTAAATATATATTACTGTAGTAATTCTAATCACCAAGGCAAACATTTTCTTTTCCATGCTTAAGTTCAGCTTTAGAGTTAAGATCTTTAAGAAATGACCATATAGAAAATTTTGGGGCCACGTCTGTTAGCCAGCCTCTGGTCTAGGAGGATCTCTGAGGAAGGTTTTCTGGGCTTATGGGTATTGCATGTCCTAGCACTTCTAAGTATAGCCTTCATAAGGCCCTTTGGCATTGGTGTACCTTATCAGATGGGTTCAGTGGTTTAGGCCATATTGACAACCTTCACAACACCACTGGGGGACAGAGGGTGGGGTGAGGGATCTGTCTAGCGGATATGACTGCCAGGAAAACTTTATCAGCTTAGCTATATGCTGGCGCCTTATTGCCCAGTTGGTTACACAGCTGTATGTCGCCTGGCTAAATGCTACTTGACATACTTTAATAACCTGTTGCACTCTGTATAGTACTGGTATAAAAGACAAAGCCATATTAACATTTAATTTAGTGAAATTGTCATGTCGGGTTGTAAGATGTGTAACATATATATTCCATGGGAAAGCAGGAGTTTTTGGGTATATTTGTTCAAGGTAAAAGAATGACATATTCAGGCAAGGAACAGGCAGGTAGCTAAAATACAAAGTAAATGTGACACTTTTACTTGACTTTTAGCTGTATGTTTTTTGACTGTGTTTATAGTACCGTTAGGTACTATTAGAAAAATGCTACCTTTGAACAATTAAATTATGGGTACCGGATGTTTTGCCCTAAGGTGTTACAGTTGTATAGTTTATGGGTAAGACTGATTGTCAAGTGATTTATATTGTTAGTGCCATTTCATACTGCTTGATACTGTTAAATATTTTCACTATTTCCAGTGTGATATTTTATGTAATAGCCTGGATTACTAATATATTTTATTACTTATCATGAATGCTCATAGTCATAGTCTGGTTTGTGTTTTCAATCATGCTCCATTTTATGATGTCAAAGATTGAACAAATTTACCTCTATTATATCATTGTATACATTATGCATGTACGTATACAAGCTCCCTTGTGGGCCAAGAACATTTTGTTCCCGTATATAGCTTATGTAAAAGGGAAAATATGTCTGTATTGCTCAGCTTATGTGGTCCTTATCAGCATGTGGTTGTGTTTTGAAGGACATGGTAGCAGGACATTACAAAGGTGTGTTATTTCTCTCACCTGCTCTATTAATCTGTGATACTCTCTGTGATGTTTTCATTTTCACTATATCTATATTTGACCCAATACAGATACATCAACTCTTAGAAAACCTGTACATGACAGCCCTTTTGATTGATCAAACCTGTATTAGCACTGCAGAGTACAGTGTAGAGCAGCGATTTCTTTAATGTACAAAATATTGCAACTGATACACCTCTGGTCAACATTGAGAACAAATTGTTGCCAAAGTGATTACCGGTAATGCTGTTGGTTTCTGGAGTTATTATTTAAGGAACTGACCTGTGTAATGCTATACTGGCATTTAGGTACATATTATTGGCTGTCTATATGATATAGATGCTATACAAATTACTACTACTAGATCCATTTCCCCTGCTTCTTAACATTGGGGTATATTATTTCTTACCATGAAATTCTATGAAGTATTTTCTACCCCATATTTGTAAGGTGTACAGTCCCATAACCGGTTTGCCATCCACTAAATCCCTGCAAATTACTGTGATCCCTTTATATAAACCATCTGGAGGTGAGAAATTATCTGAGCACATTAAAGTTAGCAAATGGTATGCATATTTAAAAAGGATAAAAAAGTGGGTAAATTTTAAAAACGTATTAAATTTTATAGTTTAGACATTGTGGAAAGATATTATACATTTACCGTGGAGTCCAAAGGAAGTACCGAGAATATCATACTTTAATGTACATGGTTTTTTGTTTTATTTTACATGTAATTCTTAAAATATATTTTACCACATTTTGTTATGATTTTACAAGGTGTGAATAAACATCCTATCCTTCAAATGGATAACTAAATTACAGGAAAGGGAGTTTCAGAAAAAAAAAAACGCAAATACTAAAAGCCAACATGTAAGATTGCGTCACTTCAGTAGCCAAACGCAGTGCTCAGTCCATTTAAACTTCACACATTTTAAAAATCCTCTGCTTAATATTTATATTTAACTATATACATATAAATATGAGAACTTCTTTTAGATACCCGCAACACCCAGTATGTTTAAAGTTGCATTGTATCTCTGGTTTGCACCATTCGTTTCTAGTCATTAAGCCAAACTACAGATTTGTCTGGTGTACTTTTGTAATTTACATACATCATGAAGTTTCAATGAAATGTTTGTTGCGAATTGTTGTAGCGATAAATGTACCAATATTTTCTTGACGAATATAATCCTTTAACTGCCACCTGGCAATGTACATTGAAAAATAATGGTTGTGAGTTTTTCTTGCGTGTTTCAAAAATAAATGACACTGTGTCCAGTTTGTTTCTGTGAACTTATGTTAACTCCTTGTAATGATAAGTGGAGAATAAAAAGAGGTGCAATTTTCTCCTCACCAGCATGCACAGCTACTATCAGCTAGACGAGGGCCAAATTGTTAGAATACGCTCATTCTGCATGGATAACAGTTGGCAATTAATACTCTAAAAGAAGTATTAATGTGTCATACTGGTACAATATTGGAACTTTTAATTTCCTGTAGAAAACCTAATCCAGATGTAAAGATTACTCTTCCCATGCACGACTTATGGGGTGGGGGAGCATTCGTTCGATTTACTTGTTGCATTTGAATCGGTTAAAGCCTTTTACCATGAGAAGATCACTTTGCTCAAGTCCCCTTAAACGGAAATGGAAGGTTTGTTGCGATATGTCCCATAGTGTTTCGAGGTCCAGACTTATTTGTCTCTTGTCCCGTACTTGATGAGGAAATGATTTTTGATAGGACATTTTACGGTTTCAGACCAGTCACAGAATGTGGCATGCCTGCAACATATTTGGTTCAATGAGAAGTTGATCATGTTGATAGCTGTAGGCAGGCCAGGTTTTTAGCAGGGTTCAGCTGATGCTCTCAGCCAATATATTTAATGGAGAAGTTTAGGTTTATATATATATAGGTTAAGCACCATACACTGGTATGGATATAAATATTCAACTCCCTCCAACTTACAGACAATTGCTTGACAAGACCTTTAGTATGCCCAAAGCCTGCAATCCATAGGGTTCATTTGACATCTATATCTGTTGCGTAAGAGGTAAAACAATGGACTCAAAAAGGAATTCAGTTTTCAACCACAAGTCCTGTTGAACTGAGGCAAATAATGAAATGCCATTGGGCTTGTTGTATGCCCCATTGTATAAATGAAATTAATACATAAAGGAGAGTTACAAAGGTCCTCTTATATGTTTGTAGTACAGCAAGAACAAACAATTTCTTTTTAATTTATTTATTAAATAGTTATCGATATGTGTGGAAAAGCAGCCGCCCCACAGTCTAAGTGTATTGTGAGGGTCACATGAGGATCAAAATAGGGAGAAGTCATTTTCACAATGAAAACCCATTGAATGATCATTTTCACATAATGTACAAAGACATATTTCACATTAGCTACTATTTGGCTTATTTCACAGAATGTTAGACCAATATACTTGCAAGTGTTAGGGTTTAGGCAAGGAAGATCTAGAAATGTACACCTATAAGAGAACCAGTATAATTATATTATGCATACACGGACCCCTAAACTGTGACAGTGAAAACTAAAGCCAAGTTAGGTATGAGCATTGTGTGAGTGTATCTTATGCTACAGTGGATTGAAGCCCAAGTGCACAAAGGAGACCAAAACCTTCACTGTACACACCTAAATATTTAAGGCTCGAATGAAGAATTTATCCGCCAGAAATAGCATCCTTATTATGAAAATAGCACTATTGTACCTTCAACAGATCAAACATAAACTTTTCAAGAAGAATAGAAGCGAGTAAGCGACATTACTATAAAGGAAATGCCACATATTATATTGATATGCATATACCGGTACTGCTCTATTTCGACAAAAACAGTGACTATTCAGCAGTGGAGTCTCTTGTTGCCAATTATCTGAACAATTTGTTCTAATCAATCACTTAATATTTAGTCCTCACTGTATGCAACTGGAAATTCCTTGCAGTCTGCATTCAATGTCCTCAAACCACTATACTTTGGAAGCACCTAATTTTCTTCTCATGTGTCAACATTTTGACCAAATGCATCTGAACATCTATATGGCGACATGTACATAAGTGACAGCTCTTTGCAACATTGAAATGTACAAAGCTTTAAAGTGACGTATTATTAAAGGTGTCCCTTACACTGAATACACTGTACACAAAATGCCATGATTCAAAGCCTGTTAACTTTCCTTAGGGGGGAATATGGGGAGACACGCACAGATTCAGTGGTAACCATGTTAATATGTTCCTGTACACATTAAATCGATGAATACATGTACAAAAGATATAAATTTGAATAGTTTTACATTTTCCAAAGGGTAATTTGGTCAATATAGCATACCTATATAACACGGGATCAGCCCGATCATTTACCAGAAACAAACCTCTTTTTACACGAGTATTTTTCCGTCAGAGCCCAATCATATCAGCTTAGCCACCTTCAACAATTTATATACATGCTTTCACCTGGTCTCTGGTCATACACACTAAAGCACTGTTGACATACCCAGCTATGCATTTACTCAAAATAACTCAAAATAACTTGACATGTAACATTTCCACAGTTGTCGTTACCACCACAGAACTCAATCATACCTGCCATTTTCTGCCAATGTTTGCAATTTTAGAAAATTTGAATATTGTACAAAAGGCACCAAACACAGGAACTAAACAGCAACATTTGTTAGCTCGATTTCATAAATCACACGGAACTACAGTTTTCCCTCTGACCATCATTTCCTCATAGCAAACGTTATTTTCTATAGATGAATGGAATTATCTAGGAAAGACCAACATGAATGTTTCGCCCTTCATAGTTCACACAACTGTATATCAAGCAGCTTGACTTACCCCTTTTACGTGTATTTATAGGCCAAGAAGATTAATTTGAGGCAAGCGATCACGAGAAAGCATGGAAATTCTGGGCTGACCAAAGCAGCAATAAATACATACTGGTACATGTATATGCAATAATATTAATATTTTAACAATTACCAATAGACCTGCCTTCCTTACAGAATTTCTGAAATACAGCACTATCAAAATTTTCCAGGACCAGCCTTGCATATAGCACATGAGTAAAGCATTTACCGAGAACATTGGAAAAAATGCAATGTGACATTGCTTCTATACAAGTCTCATTCTATCAAGAAACGTCCACTGAATATTCATCACATCCTGATTTTTGACCCAAATACAATGTCCAACCCAAATGGTCCCGGACTTTATTTGATTGATTTCCCAATCCGCCGACAAGCCAAAATCGCTGTTTAAACAATACATGCAATAGTACATAGGACTGAATATCATTGCATGGAACTTTGATGGCTTACTACATCCGTTTATCGCACTACATCTCTTTTTGATAACATTTCAAACTGCCCAATGCTTCTGATATGATGATGGAAACCATGTGGAGGTTTCTAGAAAAAAGTTTAAGTCCAAAAGTGAACGTAAGCAAGAAAAAGACAGTGGTTGCCACAGTGATTATTGGCAAATTATGGGCCATTTTAGACTTACATGTAGTATATCTTTTCATGAAACTGGCCTCAGCTGAGGTAACAGAAGTACATTTGTAACCTCCAGACAATTTCTCAAGTGCATGGCCAATATTCTTATATCTCAGCCTTGTTAATAACTGATTAATGTACACCAAGGCCTTTTCATCATAGCGACATATGCACACAGGGTGGCACACGGTAAAACACAGACTGACACAATCTCCCTGATATATAAACTTGTGAACCCGTTCCCTCAAAGAACACCACATTCACGCTCCCCACAAAATGGGTGAAAAAAGGTGACATTGACAGCAACAACGCTTAAAACTAAAGAAAGACCTCATAACCAACAAGGAATCGATCATAAACTACTGTAGGCAAAAACAATTGGCAAATCAACAATGGCAAGTGTATATATACCAAAATACATCACAAGGAATTTAAACGGAATGTAAAGGCGATATATTTTTTTTTTCATAAAAATGAAAACTGACCACAGTTAGCATCACAGTTGCGTAGGCCTTTCTGGAATGTATGCAAAGAGAATCATCTTTTTTCTCTATGGCTAATTGGCTATTACTGAAGCGCAAAGACCTAAAAGAGATATGGTTGAAAACAATCAATGATAAAAGTGGAATGTATTACTATATCAAGATTATTTCAAATTGCTACTATGAGGCCAATATAACTCAGTGCTATTGCAGTAATTAATATTCAATAACAATTTCTATATCTAAATATTAATAATAATATATATCGTAATATATATCTCTATCTACCATGGCAGTTTAGGAGCCTCTGACCCTATATACCAGTAACCATAGCAGTCTTTTATCAAAGACGCACAAAGATTCAATTTTGGACAGAATTGCAAATATCGCCAGCCAAAGTACCACAGTTAGGTTATTATTGCTCACATACCTGCATACGGTAGATAAACACAATAAAGGCACCAAAACTACCCATCAGGGATTGTGTGTATCAAATTGTTGACAGAATATCATTTTCCCGACAACTTTTCAGTTTCAGAAACCTTTAACAAGTAACATTTCAAGTATGGTGGGGGTCCTTCCATGAAAACACCTTTTCCTTGAAACTTGGTTCTACTGTTGCACTATTACATGCTTTGAAAAAAAAACTTTGCTCTGGTTTCGAACTGCTTTCTTTAAGTTGTGGCTTGTCCAATGTGTTACCGGTGCCAAAAAGCACATGGATCCCCCATGTTGTCTAGGACATCGTGGATGTCAACAAGAACACACGAGGGGACCAACAATTATTTTGGGGCTGTTGTGTTAAATGAACTTCGTCGTCGTGGAAAGTTTACAACTCGTGAGGTGAAGCAGTGATAGTGCCAAGGTGGACTTTCTCCTTGTGACAGCAAAAACGTTTATGGTTCTAGGAAATCACTTCCTGGAGTCGTCGTTCAGTTACGCCGGATTGTTCTCTGCTTCTGCATGGTGGTGAGCATGAGACTGATGTATGAGGTCAAAAGGTCATCCATCTTGTAACCCTAAAATCAGGATATTGATAAAGATGGTGAACAATAAATAAAGCTCTCATCAAACTGGTTTTACCGCAAAATATATCGCTAAAAGCTGTGACACATACAAAGTATTTTATAATGGTTTAGAACAATACAAATACTATCTCCAAGGACACAAATTTATGCAATGACAGACTTTATAATAGCTGTAGTTACATAACAGTTACAGTGGTGTTAGCCGGACAGGAGGACACTACTTTAATAAAACAACCCCAGAAACCTGCTAGATATCAGGTCAAGGATGGGCTTCAGACTGTAATAAAAACAGCTACAAGTACATGATTGTACAATGCCATGTGACGGAAGCAATGCGACCTTACCAGAGACGTTTCACACAGTAGCTTGCTACCCCGAACTAGGTTCCCAATCGTCATATGGAAGTAGGTATTGCCACTGCTCCAGTTGGAGATCTTCGTGAAGGCATGAGTTGCCAGAATTTCCTGAAATAACCATGTCGCATTTATTGCAGGTACACATCATGGATATACAGCTACCACCAGTCTGCTTCTGAGATAATGAACATTAAAGTAGAATTTAAGTCATTAGAGAATGTCATTGAGACACTTTTCACTTTGCTTTTTGTACATATATACATAATGCTACCAGCAATATCAGCTATCTGGTTACCCACTCACTTTGCAATTATACTTTTTTCTAAAACAAGCATTTTTTTGTTTTACCTTTGTTTATATGAACAACGAATGTCAATAAACACCTTCTAGCTGCCTAAATGTAAGATCTAAATGCCACAACATGAACAATGCTGTCTGAAATAGGTGGTCTATGTTAATGCCGCTGTACAGAAAATATAGAGTTGTAACAATACGGATGTGACATTGAACAAAACTTGAACAGAATAATGGTGGTGATGTGTAAAACACAGGCAGGGAAATGTTAATACAGACATGCTGCACTCTTGTTTCTGTTCGCAGTGTTTACCTTGCTAGCCGGGTGAATGAGGTTCACCCCGTGTTTGTTTATTGCTATCAGGAGGATATCGGGGAAACTAGGCTCAGTGGTTTGCTGAAAAAAAAACGTTAAAAATATTAATGCTAAAATATATTACTAAGTAGTTACGCTTCTGTTTTTCCATTAATATTTTAAGAGGTTAGGATTTAACTGAGATCAGTGATGAAAACATATTTTTGAAAGTTATTATATAAAAATTTATGTGATAATGGCTGATACAAAGGCATATAAATTGCCATAATAACCACTTAAAATATGCCGACTGAACTAATATTAGAAGTATACTGAACAACAGACTGAAACAATCTTACTCAAATATTTACTTTGAAGTTTCATTCTCACTACATGTATACATGGTGAAAATGTACAGAAACAATGGATGCAATATACCCAGTATACAACTGCTGATTTTGCAGAGAATTTGTATTCATCACACTGCAATTTTTGCCCACGAAGTCATACCTTGACTTCAAAGAAAGCCGACCCAAACGTGGCCCACTTGTAGATCAGCTTGAGGAAGGCGATCTTAGCGTCCTCTGGTGATTTGCCGGCATCACGGTTGTAGCATGCTAAGATTTGCTGCAAGAGATCAGAATAATTGTTTATTTAGTTTGCTTGTAATCCAGGAGATAAAAACAATGACATAATCCCGTAATATACAGTTCTTCTATTTCCAGTACCCCAAGACAGGATATTCTCATGTGACACATTTCACAAGTAAAATATTGGCAAACTTGACAACGTACTGTAACTATATTGTTACACACTTTTGTTTGTCTCATCTAACAAAATTCCTGTCATGTTTTAAGAATTTTCAAAATACCTGTATATCAGTCCACTCTTGTGAGCAAATGGTTCTCTTGCCAACTACAGTACTAAGAGAGGAGTAAAATGATTTACCATACCATTAACAGAACCTACAATGGAGCCCAGCCTTAAAACCACTCAAGAATCAAGACTGCTTCTTGGATTATCCAAGTTACACACCACCGTTACATTGTTTTCAGAGCAAAGACCACCTCAGAATTAGGACCACTTTGGCCTCTATCATGGGCGGTCTTAATCCCAGAGTCCCACTCAGTTCCTCACCCTCTTCCATTCCTCTGTGGTCATCACTTTGACCAAATCCTGGGGAATAAGTTCTTTCAGGATGGAGCTGCAATAGATCCAGGTATCAATGTCATGATAGTGGACTATTCAAGACAACGATGCAAATACGTTTGATGTTATACAAGATCTAAATACACATACAAACATTTCTTGGTCTTTTTATTTTTTCACATCAAAACCAACGCAGCTGATACCTACTCTTAAAAATTAAAGGTAACAGACATATAGACTGTGCAAGCAATAGAATTAATTGTAGATGGCCAGCATAGTAATATGACGGACAATCAAATCAAACCCTTTGAGGTCTGATATTTTAGGACTTACCTAAGACCATTTGATTTCTCTTTGTCTTCTCCATATTTCACACGGAAGATGAGCGCCCCTAGCTGGCAGGCCTCCTCCTTGGAACACTTGTGGTAACCCCTTAGCAACTTAGGTAATTCCTGGGAAAAAAAGAGTCAAGACATGTATTAAGGTTACCACAAAATCCAACACTATAGTTTGGTCATCATACACCAAGTTTGGGTAAACCCCACCCTAACCCCACCCCCACACACATAATGGCCCCTTTGTTACTGATAAGTTCCATTTTGTTACCTTTTCATTACAAAACCTTTTATTAACATGTTTAATGACTGTTGTCATAGACTCTTCAGACTCTAGGGGCTGGTTTAAAAAATCTTAAGCCCCAAACTGCTCTTAACATAGAAACGACAATGGATGTCAAGGGGACTAATGACCTTGAGTTTGAGACAAATCTAAGACTTTTGTAGAAACTGGCCTTGCTTTATTTACATTCCTGTGGCCTGACCCGAAAGGTTTCATATGGATTTAGATCCAGAAATAATTTATGCCTGGAAACAAACCATTAATCACCCCGGCAACCATCATCATTTCCATGCTTACAATCAATTTCAGGCTTAAGAATTTCCTGGAATCTGTCCCCAGGAATTATTCTATGATATATACCTGGTGATAATGGAAGATAATGTCAGCATTGCGGTCCTTGCCCGGTACTGTGTTTGTCCACAGTTTCTTCATAAAGAACACTTGGTATGTGAACTGTGGCATCACACCTGGGAGGAGAAACAACATTTTCATGTTTTATCACTAGGCTTGAACAGTTTTATTTCTAGGAACTGTTTACTCTTAAGCTCTACAGATAGTGAAGTAGAAGGTTTGACTAAGCGTGTAAACATCAGATTATTTCGCAGAGATTATCATACTTCTAAACTCGTGTGTAAGAGGAGGAAACTGTGTTTGCAAGCATGTCGTATTATACACATTATACTACTGGTACTTGTAGTAAAGTTTACAATCATTCAAACTTGTATGGGAATGAAAACACCAGTAAATGTTTGAATAGGTACACTATATGTGCAACTTCACGTAGTTCCTGTACCATCAAAACAGATAGTGCATTACTATAAATAATCTCAGTTCAAGCCAACTGATTTTGGTATGAAATGCAGCATAAAAATTCAATAAGTAAAAATTATTACCAAAGTCACTGGTAAAACTACAGCATTTTTATGGCCCCGACAGATTTTATTGCTTGGATTTAATAGAAATGCCAGGAGACCAAATGATGAAGAGCACAGATTCTGAACGGCTAAATAATCTTAGAATTTCTAAAGCCCAGCCTGTGTACAGATTCCTACCATCTCTGACAGGTCTGGCTTTCTTGATCCAGTCTGTGAGATGTCGTACAAAGTCAAAGAAGAAGTCACCCTCTGGCACACTTATAACTGAAAGAGAAGATATCATAGAGGTTTAATCCTGGCAGTATACAGGCAATTCAGTACACAAAGAATCAATGGCAAAGTTGCACGAATATACCACTCCTTGGCTGTCACTTTCATACATGTAGACATACCACAGTTTACACAAAATATATAAAGTGTATGCCGCATTACTCATGCCTTATGTGAAAAAAATTTTACTTTAATAAATGTCAAGTTTTGATGAGCTTTCCAATAAAAGATCTCTGTGGAATATTTCTCAAAACTGCTGTAATTGTACATGAACTTTACATAAGGTAAGGCATAGAAGTGCACTGCTACCAGGGAAGTCCAGAAAAGCTGAACTAATCCTCACCAGTAATTACAAAATAATAAAATAATATTATTACGTGGAAAGTCAATATCTGCCTCACCTTTGTCTGCAATTTTGACAAACAAACTGAAGCCCTCTGCTGATTTGAGGTGTAGACGCCCAGCAATGCTCTGACAGAAATCCTTTGCTCGGGTACTGGAGTCTACTTCAAATGCCTGGGGGATGGGACGAGATACAACCATACAATATGTGCAATACCAGGGCATGACATTACTCTACAACCACAGCCGATATTAGTTATGTGAGTGTATTAACTCATGTTACAACTACGTCAGTTGAAACGTTATCCAAACAAAGTCTGTTTAATGCTGAGAAAGACACTGAGAGTAAATATGTTCCACCAAATTTCATTGCCTGCTCACCAATGTTCATTGCCCTAAAAAAATGGATAAAATAACTTCGCCTGATATTTCTTTATTGCTTATTTTTTGTTTAATATAAAAAAGGCTTTTAGTTCTACTTCTGGTTCTATATGTACATTAAGTCATAAAAAATATTGTCTAAAATCTATCAAACTATATGCTGAACCATTTTCAGTTTTATGACACTTTACAACTTTTACTACTATGTCCTCTAGACCTTTTTCTTAAATCCAGTTTGATCTCAGTAGTAAAGTTATGAGTCTCTCTGTTCTATTTACCTCATCCGAGTCATCAGGGAAGTAGACTTTATGGAAGATCTGAGTGGTTTTGTGTTGGATGGCCTCCACTTCTACCTGGTGGGGCGGATACTTCCTCACACCGTTTCTATGGAAACGCAAATACAGTAATAGTCATTTAAACTGTAATTGTCATATTACGCATAGTGGAACAAATACATCCTCATACACTATGAGCCATTGGACACCATTGATTCCTCTCTCTTATGAATGTTTATGTTGCCAGGAAGGCTCATGTATAAGCTCCTTTGTAAGCTAATTCATATTTGCAGAGGGAGCTATCTCGTCAAGTGATTGCATTGGCTGGTCACGGCCAAATATACATGGGTCTCTATTAGCTGTCCTCAGGGCCAGTTGGGAAGGGAGAATATCAACCATGAACACCACATGTGTGATATGACAATGCTGAACTTTCATGTAGAACAGGCATTTTACCTGTCCAGATGTCAAACTGGAAACGAACAGGATGTGTAAAGGATAGCGTGACAACAGAAATTTAAAATCGCAGTTCAGTTACATGCATGGAGTGTAATTTGACCTGGATTGGCTAAAAAGAAGATTTGTTCTCATGCTTCCTCCCTACTTTCCGTTTCTCTCTCTGTCTCCCTCCTACCTCAGTGTTTTCTGTAGCCTGGTCAGGCAGTCAGTTGCGACCTGGTTGTGGCGAGATCGTAGGAACTGAGTGACCTCTTTAAGCAGGTTGGTACTGGGAGCAAAGCAGCCAGTCAGCAGCCACATCAGTTCCCAGCCACGCTCCTCACTCATTCTGGAAACAAGACAGAGACGCTGGTCACAACTAGACAGGCTCTGGACAAAACCTGCTCAAAGTAACAACAATATAGGAATCTACTTATGGGAAAATTTTTTGGGTAAGCATGGGGTATGTTTGACAGATTGTTCCAAGGTCACTTCAGCACCAATTTGCAGTTTGATGCTACCATCAGTGGAGAAGGCCCAAAATTGGTGAAAAAGCTTGGGAAAAGCCACATATCCCACCTCAGCAGTACTCAGAATTAATGATTTGTATTGATACCTTTTTTCCAGTTAATTAATTTAAAGTAAGTTCCATAATAATAGATATAGAGATGTTGTTGCTGCTCACAGTCATGTTAAAAAACATGTTAAACTTTGTAGTTTGATGTTACCATCAGTGCAGAAGGCCCAAGATTGGCGAAAAGCTTCAGAAAAGCCACAAATCCCACCTTAGCCATGGTAAAATTTCACTTTAAGTGCGGTAATCGCTAAGTCTTCAAGTCCATGCTACGTGAGTATATATATATATATATATCAGAGTAAAAGCCAAGATCACAGCAGGCCAGTAGTTTTAGGCATGTCTTTTGGTATTTGGAAGGCACATAACACATTTAAAGATAGACACTACTGCAGTACTGAAGAGTAAGCATTTCTGATCTCAAAGAAATATGCTCTCTCAAGTTATTATGAGTGGTCTTTACAACATACAGGGTAATACATGTACTGCAAAACAATACTGTTCAAATATCAGGAGCAGGATCGTTATATATTAACTTCTTAACATATAACATGCTCAAATTTCTTGATACTAAAGTTTAATTTAACCTTTTTTCCCATACAAATCATCATGATCACATCTCAGGGCCTGTTTTCTTAAAAACTCAAATCAAGTCTGGCAATGAGCTTCAGATTAGTGATCTTTTCCATTCTTAAGTTTAGCTTTGGATTTTAAGATTTTTCTGAAACCCCTTTTGTCAAATGTCCGTACCTGTTCCTGTTGTCTGTGAGCTGTTTGATGACCTGACAGTAGATCTCATCTCGTAGGATGTCCTTGGAAAACAACAACAGTAGCAGCAATGATTACACAACTGCTGGGTCACTTCAATATGTACCTGTCTGTGAACTTGGATAAAAAGTCCTGTAGGTGGGCTAAACGCCCTCCAGTTGGCTTGCAATTATGCTCCTATCAAAGATCTATTTTTTATTGTATCTTTTAGTATTGCTATCTTTTAGTATTGGTTACGCTCTGGTAATTTCAGTTATCTGAATTACAACATGCATAATTAAGAATGGCTCAAACTGTATGGTTAGTTTAACTCCAAAGGCAAGCAACACCAGTAGAATGTACATGTTTGTACCAGCATACTAGTAATGCCCTTATGTTCAACGCTTTGCTAACAAAAGTTGTGCCAATATGGTATCAATACCTACACGGATATGGTCTCAACTAGGTTGAAGCTATTACTGTTCCCAAGCACTTACATGTTTGAGTGGTGGTTCAAATATCTGATCCGTCAGTTCGTTGCCTGTTCGACTTCTCTTTGACGGGTGGTCTCCCATGTATTTCAGTATAGGTGCGAAGTGGTTAAGGTCATACCACATTACATAAGAGATACATGAGATACACGGAATCTAAAACCAGGCAAATCTGGATTTGCAAACGTCCATGGAAATGAAATGAAATATTCAGTTTTAAGCCCATTTGTGCATAACAGAGTGATGGCTGGCTAAACTGGGTCAAGCTAGTGCTCCCGACTAGATTTGAACTTGCGACCCACTGATCTGAAGACACACGTCTTCTTGCGCAAGATGTGGGTGTAGAAAGCAGCCTCCCCGTGGTGCACCCTGGGTGTCAGGTCTTGTCGGACATTTTGTTCGGACTTAGCCTGATAGTGAATGCTCTCACACAGTGCAGTTCCTAGACTGTAGTGACTTGAACTGACGTTGCAATCATTATCACCTGTTTTGGCACGGTATGACCCTTTTGGTGTTGATGTGCCGTTAAACTTTGATAACACTCACACTCTTGCGCAAGATGTAAATGGTTACCATATACAGTTAAAGCTGCTCTAAAGATCGCCTGTATATAAAGACCACCTGCTTAAAGACTACATTTTACAGGTCCTCATGGATATACTTTCCATGTTACAAAGAGGAGTGTAGGGCAAAGTCACCCTAACACCGAGTGTCTGTTCAGCTTTTTTGAAATATGTCCTAAGGCCTTTCGACCGTCTAACAGTCGGTCTCATCAGAGGAGTCTGTTTCCATGTTACAAAACCTATACATAAAGACCACCTCTGTATAAGGACCGCATTTTGTTTGTCCCTAGGGTGGTCTAACACTGGTCTTCATACACCTGTTTCGCTGTACATGTGTACAGTAGTATGGCATCCATGATATTTTGCCATGTTTACCATACAGAATACCAATATAGAATTCGGTCATGAAGAATGACAACTCTAATACTACAAACAATTTATTGAAACAGCTTGCTGAATCACTTTATCACTTAAATGTTAAGTCCTAACTCATTTACAGAACCAAACCGCCTACGTCCCAATTTCCAGTGCATGGTTACTGTGATTTTCCACAATACAGCCCCTTTCCCACACCCCTATCCAAACATTCCACTTGCTCTATCCCCCTCAAATCCAGACTCTATCCAGAAAGGATATCCAGGAAGCACATGACCCCAAACTGGGACATCTCCTCCTTGCCCTGTAGTTTCTTCAGCAGCGGGGCTTTGATAGGCTCCTTGGAGTAGCGCCACAGGTCGTCCTGTCTCCGTCTCTTGGCTGATGACAGTGAGAGTGTCTTGGACAGGGTTCGCTTGGGTGGGGGTCTGCGGCAAAGAGAGATTTCTTTCACAAAATTGGCTTTATAATATTAAATTTACATATTAATTTATATCCATTTTTGTTGTGGAGAGACACATTCAAGTGCTTAATAGAACACACTTGATGTATTTATGATAAATCTATTCCTGTACTTTCTAACGAGCAGGGGCTTGTATGTTCTGATTTTTCTTGAGCCAGCTTTTCAGAGGAACTGATCAACCACTTTGTCTCATAAGTGCCTCTCTGACAGTGGTCTCACTTCTGAAACAACATACAAATGATATAGCTCTGGAGTGTAGTGTTGGGTGTGGGATCCACTACGCATGATTAGCTCAAGGGGCACCCGTGGCATAAACAGGTAAATCGTACTACTGCATATGTCCTAATAGAAACACAGTGAGCAAGTGCAAGGGCTTGGGTGCTTGTCTAAAAAATTTTAATATTAAGTCTTCCCGTACCTACTACAGTGGTATATATGCATATTTATGGTAACAGGAACCACATGGCCCTTTGTTGACAAGGGAGAGGCGATTTGGGCATGTGCGGCAGCCAAACGGACCAGAATATCACTCAAATTTTACTGCTTCTTTACGATCAAAACATCAGGCATTTATTTGCAGCTATGGACAGATGTTTTCTCTGCTCAGCCAGAAAGAATGCCAATGTTGAACAAGGTTGTGACCGCGTCGGCGGCTATACAATGGATTAACGCTTCGACGATTCGATCATTGTTCTCGGTCGGGTCTGCCGGGATATCGACGCTGACCGAGTAATTCTTGCAGGACGGACGGTGAAAACCTGGGCCCCCAGCTTATTAACGACTCTTAAGAGGTTATAGATCGTTCTTAAGTCGGGGATTATGGTAATTCGGCGTTTTATGGTGGGTAAATGCCTTTCTTCTGGCTATGGACATTCTCCTGCCGGAGGAATGCAAAAGTAATAGCTTGGGGTTCGCTACGTTATAACAATATAAGGACTCGTCCGAGTCCTAAAAATCTCAGAATTAACACCACCTCAGAATTAGCATCACCTTAGAATTAGCACTACAGAGTTAGTATTACCTCAGAATTAACATCACATCAGAATTAGCACCACCTCAGATTTTAGTTCCACCTCAGTATTAGTTCCACCTCAGAAATAGCACCACCTCAGAAATGAGATGGTACCACGTTCAAAGAACAGATATGTCTTTGTATTTCAACTAATGTTATGGCTGGTATTGACCTTGACTCACCATGCTGTGGCGACATGCAACACAAGTACGATGCATGGTGTCTAAATTCAATGGTGAGCATCTTGTACCAGTTGGTGTGTGCATTCCTTTCAAAATAATTGAAGTTTAAGTAAAACAAGAAAAGAAAAATTAACACCACCTCAGAATTAGCACCACCTCAGAATTAACACCATATCAAAATTAACACCATCTCAGAATTAGCACAGCTCAGAATTAGCAGCACCTCAGAATTAGCACACTTCAGAATTAACACCACCTCAGAATTAATACCACCTCGGGATTAGCACCACCTCAGAATTAGCACACCTCAGAATTAGCACCACCTCAGAATTTACACCACCTCAGAATTAGCACCACCTCAGAATTAGCACCCTCCTCAGAATTTACACCACCGATAGTTTTAAATGCGAGGAGGTCTTGTATTGGAGACTACTAAGCTATAAAAATATAGTTTAGGCTCTGCTGAGTCTTTATTTTGAGGTTGTCCTAGTTCTGAAGTGGTCGCAGAATGGGGTCCATTGTACCATAGAGATATCACAATGGGGAGAGATACTAATTGTATGAAATAACTGAAAATAACTGCTGCTGTTTCTAAAGGTGCCATAATTTGGGCATGTAACTCGCATGTATAAAATTATGGCAAATTTTGGGGTGTGGATTTACATTCATCGACTTTGGATTTGCTCAAAGGTACTAGGGGCAGTCTTAATCTGTTATAATGATAACCATGAAAACCATTCGCGGGCAAGTGTTGTGTAACACGTGTTTCAGTGCATTATAGCAAACCAGTCATATTACCTGGTATTTAAGGCATACTCAATAAGCATGAACATTAAGCTCTGTATTAGTAGAAACATGTATACGGTAAAACTTTTAGGTCACTAAAATTCTTAAAATCAGAACAAACATGGAATGAAATTCATTACAGTCAACAGTGGTTCCTGCGATTTAAGACCCCTGCATTTCCAATTTCCAATCTCCAATTCCCTCCATTTTAATACCAGTTATCAGTGACATAATTCTTATATTTTCAACATAAATATCCCTCCATTTTTAAGACCACCTCCAATTTAAAACCAAAAGTTTGTGGCTGAAGGAACGGTCTTAAAATACAGGGACCACAGTATCACCTTAACTTACAAACTTTTTCCTACGAATGCACTGCATTTTGTTTTTGAGGCATTAATTGTTTGTCATAGGCATGTAGCGTGCGAAACATGAAACGTTATACCGATTTACCAGCTTTCTGACTTAAGCCTTTCTGACTGTGCATTGTGAGTTACCATATATTATGCGTACATGTATTCTTTTATTAACTTTCCATGCAAATGACCACAAGGAACCATTGCCAAAAAAGAATTATTCGTAAATTTAGTAAATATAAATGTGTCAAATTATATGACGGTAGCAATACACTGCTGTGTGACACACATGTCAAGGACATTTGTCACATGTAACATCACTTTCTTCTCTATGCAACGCATCGGGAAATATTTGGTACTTCTTTTGCTCGCAAATGGGCAGAGAGCTGGGTTCTAAGCCCTGCACATTTGCTTGGAATGGACAATGCAGTTTAGCAAGGAAGGCCGTCACCGTATTAGATTCAGAGTAGCTTATTCCAGCATATTGAAAATGGAGACCTTGGCTTGAACATATGAAACCGGTAAAAACAGAGAACTACCGGGTACTCCACGCACTCTAAACATAGTTTGAAATCAATTGTGACTACATGTGCGAACACACATTACCGCTACCACTGACATCCACTTAGAATTAGAAGTGATCCCTCTATTTTAAGACCACCCATGGGACCAAAAAAATGTGGTCTTATATTGCAGGTGGTCTTAAAACAAAGGTGATTTAACGCAGAAAATTACCCTTTGGGACCAAATCAAGCGGTCTTATAATCAAGGGTGGTCTTAAAATAGAGGGTTGTATTAAATAGAGGGACTACTGTACGTGGTATTATGTTGTGCTACTGAGGCTGCTACAATTGGTGGCAGCAGATTTGGCTGTATTTGCAGCGACTGACATATGAATCATTTGCTGCTTGCAAGGTTATGCCTCTCCTGGGCTGGAGATCTCAAAAATACTTTTGTCTGAAGTTTTGAATTAATTCAGATTCTTAACCAACTTTTCATTGCTTACATTGGTGACTTGAGTCAACACTTTGACTTCAGTATTTTTCAATTCTTGAAAATACTTAAGTCTAAGTTTTGACTCAAGTCCGATTCTCAGCCAATCAGAATGCTCAGATAGCTGACTGTAGTCAATACTTTTCAATACTTAAGTATTTTCAATACTTAAGTATTTTCAAAACTTAAGTATTTTCAAGACTTAAGTATTTTCCAGAACTCCAGCCCTGGTTTGAATATCAGTAACACAAAGTGTACTGTATAGTGACAAGTTCTGTGGTGACTGACATCTTTAATAAGCAAAGAATCTAATTAACCCAGAAAATTACCTATCGATCTTCAGAGTTTGGGGAAGAAGATGCAAGCCAAGGCAAGCTGCTTCTGTACAGTCGAGCCGAACTGAAAACATCAGACCACAGGTAAAGTTCTTATAATAAAATATAAGAAAGTTAATATTATAACAATAAAAAATATTATATATATTTATAATGGGGAAAATGTCATTTGGTTCGGCAATTTGTAGGCTACCTATCTCCTTCCCACAGCCCTGAGCACAGCACACCCTACCTGATCAGGGGCCAGTTTCTTTAAATATCTCAAGTTTCAACTTATCCTAAGCATGGAAAAGACAATGGTTGCCAAGGTAATTAATTAGTGAACTTGAGATCATTTCTAAAACTTTTTTTCTTATTTTTTTCTGAAAATTGGGCGCTGCTGTACATATATACAAAAACACCATTCTAGGAGGAGCTTAAAATGGTTGCATAATCTACTGGAAACCTTTTGGTTTGGAGATCACATCCATTTCAACCCTTTCTGATCCATATATCATTAGATCGTTATAATACCCATCTGCTGATTGATTTAGTTATGATTCATGTAAAAAAAAAGCGATACTCTAAAGCAGGCATCTGTTCGTCTCACTCTCTAATTGCACCTTCAGACTTGAATAGAGATTTTCAAAAAAAAAAAAAAAAAAAAAAAAAATTTGCCTTGGGACTATGTGTTTAAAAAGTCTAGAAAAGATCAGTTTTGGACTGAAGATTGTTAAGGAGAGCAACCCTTGGGATATACCTGTCATAATCGTACTTGTTTGGGGTCCACTTTTTTTCCAGACCTGTAATGGCCATACTTGACCTCGATGTTCTAACCGTGGACCCTGATCGACGCGACATGGTGTTTAATGACATCATTGCACAGCAAGGTCCTCCAGATGGAACGGTGGTGGTCACCATGGCAACAGGGGAAGAGTTCACCGATGACGCCATCGACGGAATATTGGACACTTTTGGTGAAGTCGGCGACATCATCCTAGTCAGGTGAGGCCTGAAAATTTGGTGACAAATTTATTGCTGCAATGACTCCATGGGTGTGTGTTCCTTTGAAAATTAAACTTAAGCCAGATGTATTGTATACGTGAAAGAGTACAAAAATCTCCAGTGTATGGTTGCAACTTCATTGGGGAATTCTTGCGGTATTCGCCTGCACCATATTTTGTAGTCCAGTCAGCAGTCAACTTTATACAGACCTCAGACATACTGCTAATCTTTGAGTCACCAATGATGCCATTTTAATTACCGGTACTAAATATTGGGCAGCATTTAATAAATTTTCACATGTCTGTAGTACTAGTATTTCTTTTCTTTCTGGCACTCAAAATATACCTTGACCCAGGTTTATCGACCAGGACATGCTAGCCACCTTCCGCAGTGGACCAGAGGCCCTGCTGGCTATGAATTATGATGACCAGGAGGTCGCAGGTCAAAAGGTCAAGGTCAGGCTGCTAACCCCGGATTGGCAGCAGAAAATCGAGCAGGAATTAAATCTAGTGCGATCAAACACCGCAGCTCTGTACAAGACCACAACTCACAGCTTGCTTGGGGAAGACTTTTCTCTCTCTACTATGTCGTTTGATATGGATGGTGGGTATGAGAATAGACGTGTTTGCAAACCTTCTGTGAATAGATTTGAATTAAATCTACTTCAAAAGGTTTCCAGTGAATCACAATGATGTACAAAGCTTACCTTTAAGCTGTTCCAGTTAGGCTAAAAATCGTAAAAAAAAAATGTTTTGACTGACTACATATCTAAATTTGAAGCCAAAGGAATTTTAGATCGTGCATTCAAAGAAGCTACAGTAGGCAGATGGTGGTTGCTATACCACCACCACCTGGCTTCTTATGTAAACATGACCGCTATTCTAAACATGGGTCAATCACAAAGAAACATTTAGTAAGGAAAACAAAACTTGATACAACCAAGTGGGAAAAAAAATAAAGCTGCTGCAATCTGTTCTTTTTAACTTTGAAACTGAATTCTGTTCAGTTTAACTTTAAAATTGAATTTGAAAATTCGATGTTCAAAATTCCTGGACCTCTTGATGCAGATCCTGTATGTACCCTGTTTCTACCCTGCTGTTCCAGATGAACTAGATGAGGAAGTGGCCAGCCTGAGCGTTCAGGATCCATTCCTTTTTGCTTCGGGTCAGAGATCACGTGGGTCTAGCCCTGTACCACGTTCAGGTACTAAAACATTTACCATAACCACAGTATTCTTAATACCAGTAGCTACAAGCGTTTACCCTCCTCCATGTATATATATGAGAAGCTGACTGTTGTGACCAATTACGTTGAACTTCATAGATGGATATGATCTCCTAAGGCAGCAGTTTGACACATAAATATTACATATATTAATTAAAAGATCAATTTTCAGGCATTCCATATTTCAGGACAAGTGGTCTTTATAGGTGCAGCTTCTTTAGTGTGAAATTAATATCCCATATTCGCTCCCTTTTGACACCAGGTGGCACCACCCCAGTACGAGATAGCAGTCCCGCACCACACGGCAGCCCACAGGGAAAGCCTCCTGTCCCTGCACCAGCCAAACCCCCGTCTCGCCCCCCGGCGGTATCAGGGAGAGCTTCCTCCCCTCTGGTCCCCATACAGAGGGCCTCTCCTGCTTGCGAGGTAGAGGATGCTATCGAACCAGCCGTACAGTCTGGAGTGCCAGATGGCGATTCACAACAACAGAGCAGTGAGGTAAAGGAAAGGAGGAGCTTGCTTAGTCATATACATCTAACAAGCTATTGTAAATTAAATTGCAGTATGTTTGTGGCTTTATGTTTATACACTGGTGATATTATATGCAAAACCAATAAGTTTTACATGATGATCTAAATTTAAAAAAAAAAACATCAACTAAGGAGATCAACTTAAATTTTAGAAAAAATATTGCCTCTTAAATTCAGCCAAACAACTGTACTGGGTAGTTTAAAAAATATAAAAAATATATGATCTTTAAAGTGAAATTAAGGGCACCAAGATTCTCAGAAAAAAACATTAAATAGTGGGGGGGAGGGGAAGCTTGACTATATATGTATTTAAAAAACCCTAAAATACAGGGTCTTTAAGCATACGAGTGCATATCAATATGTACCTTGGTAAGAAGAAGGTTAAATGTTTTCTTTATCAAATGCCCATGAAATTATTTGTGCATGTTTAATTATTAATTGCAATTTCTTGCCTTCAGAAATCTGAGAAGCCTAAGCCACCCCGACCAGCTGCGCCACCCAGTCGCCCCCCACCCCCACGTCGACCTCCCGCCCCTACCATGAGTGGCAAGACTGGTGCTGCTCCTGGTGGACAAAATGTAAAACCAGCACCAATGACAGGAGCTTCAACTGGTAAGATAAAAAGAGTTGTTAATAATAATAAAAATAATAGTAGATCTTTTCGTTCATTGTTCTGGGTTGGTGGCAAGGCAGGTTTCCAGTTACTAGTGACAGTTTTGAAAAAAAAAAGTGAAGCAATGTAAATGGTGAGGGACGTGTCGGTTAAAATGAAAGCTTTTATAATTTAGAGGTATTGTCGTGTTGCTTCAGTCAAGGTATGACTGTTGCTTCAGTCAAGATATGACAATCAGTATTAAAGCTCTTCCAGGGTCGAGGTCCTTAGAGTGCTGGTAAGTTCATCAAGTTCTTTATCTGTTCTTAGTGACCGCAGTCCAACAGAGACCACCTACGCAAACGCGTCCCCCGTTGCGACCACATATGATGCCGAAAAATAGGGAAAAGCAGAAACGAGTGGTAAGATATTTGTAATACAACTACATGTACTACACACGTCTCCCTGTAATATAGGTACATTTAACAGTATTTGTCATACCAACTGCAGGTGTCAAGCAGCACGCCAAGGTCCTTGGACCTCTTGTAATACTTCCCTCTACTTTAAGGCTAGCTATCAGTGACACTACTCCTATTTTCAGTATACATATGTAAATATTCCTTCAGTTTAAGATAAACTTCAATTTAAGACCATATTTTCTAGCTGAATTTGTGGTCTTAAAATGAAAAGACCGCAGTATCTCTGCAAGTTTGTGTACTAGGCAGGCATGGTTATGTTTTTGACCATTGTAGATATATCATGCACAGAGCAAAGTTATAACTTACAGTGCTTGTCTTTATCACTTCAAGATAGTTAGTGATAGATCAAACTGTCCATATAGCATCTATAAATACATTTACTGTTAATTTAATTCATAAAAGATTCTTCTCTGGTACCCATCTATCCGAATTTGTGTCTTAATGTGGGATTTTTTTTTTTTTTTTTTTGAAAAACCTCCGATCTTGGAGAATAACTGTGTGTCCTGTGTTTTCAGATCAGTCATATAGGCATGCCTACCAATGTCACTCACAACAGTCACGCCAGCACCCCGGAGGAAGCCATGGAGCTGATAGAGAAGTTACTGGGCCAGGAAGCCGGGGCCAACCCCCCACCTTTGGTACCGCAGCAGTCAGGTTAGTAAAACATAAAACCAAGTTCTCTTGGCCTGTGTTTGTAATCCTTATGGAACTGAAAACATGGGATCCGGTTCAACAAAGTTATCTTGAGTAATTCAGTTCGAGTGTTTATTTACCAAAACTTGTAAAGTACTATGCTGGATACCTAAGTCTGTAACAAGTACCAATAAAGTGGTCCCTGAATTTTAAGAGCCCCTCTATTTTAAGTCAGACTCTATTTTTATGACTGGCTACTATGGACTGTTATATTCTCAGTATGATTGGCATGTAAGACCACGTATTCCCAGGAATCTGGACCACTATAGATATGATTACCCCAAATCTATGCCATTGCAGAACTAGATAGGTGGCCTTTAGTAATACTACATACACATATGCTATTTGCTTATACAGAGTGCGTACATCACTATCTGTTCATGTCTGTTTCACTGTAGGATCAAGTTCAAGCAGTCAGAGTCCCGATGCTCCAACCCCTGCACCCCGGAGGATGACATCCCCTGATGTGGAGTCCCAGCCGGCAGGGATTTCGCAATCCCACAGTTCTCACACCCTCTCACAGACTCGATCTCCACCTACAGTCCCCAGAAACCACAGTCATGGTGACTTAGCAGCAGCTGCGGCGAGCAAGGGACCCGTTCCAAAGCCACGTCCGCGTAGCGTTACATCTCCTACCGACAGTGATGCGACATACTCCCCTCCCCCGCCAACCCCGCCCTCTCGGAGTCCCCCAGTGTCAGTTGTCCTTCGTAGCGAATCAGAAGATCTCAGTGCCCCACCCCCCAGTGGACCACCCCCTCCACTGCCGAGCGATACCCCTGTCGGCGTGGATCCCCAACCCCCGAAACCTGCCCCTCGGCGAGACATAAAAAGCATGATATCATCGGAACCTGAAGGCATCTCTCCCGAAGGCTCATCATCACCTCCTCTGCAAAGACCGGTGCCCCCTAAGCCCGTTCAGCCACGCCCTGTGAGTTTACCCCCCGGGGCGGTTCCCATGGCAGGACTTGTAACTCAGAAACCCGGAATCGGTGCTAGTCTTGGTAACACTAGTCCTCCAAACGGTCTCCCGCACAATGCACATTCCGAAAGCAAGGCAATCGAGAAATCGGCAGATTTCGCACCTCCTGCCATTCCAGCTCGGCCTGGGGCACCCGCACCGACACCCGCACCAAACAAACCCGCAGTTCCACCTCAGAGGCCTGCACCACCCCCTCCAGTACCCCCGAGGAAAGACTAACATGGAAGACATAGCAAGCTGTACTATTATGCCCAAAGCTGCAAAGGGGAGAGCTTAAAGTAAATTTTAAAAATCTTGTGGGAATCAGTATTTCTTTTGTAGATGTGCTAACAAAGGTTGCATCTAACTTGGTTGTGAGTTTGACAATTTTGACACTGCTTGGTTTATCATAAGGATTCTGAACACTTGTCATGTTTGTACGAAAACCAAAAGCACTGAAACGGGTTCTTAAGACAAGCATATTTATTTTAAAGACAATAGATGCATCCCAGAAAATCCTCAGGAGACGGGAGATACCTCGGTTTGGTTGTAGGTGTGCTTGTAAAGGAGGTTTCAGTCTGTATGAATATTGATAAGCATCAACATTATGTTGCACCCCAAGCCGAACCACTTTTGTTCTGTTAAAGCGAGGACTGTTACAAGGGGTAATAGTTGTTCCTAGTGTCTGCCAATGGTGAACCTCTATCGGCAAAACACCTGAAATTTTAAAAATTTCATATCGAGCAGTCTTCAGTACTAGTTGCTGCATCAGTACTATTAAAGCAATTTTGAACATAACCTGTCCTGTTAGTGTATATATTTAAAGAGTAACGGATGGCCAGTGACAAATTTTGCAATTAAAGTCGCCAGTTCTAGTTGTATCAGCAGAATCAGTGTTACATGTTACCACTATTTTACGTCTTAAGTCCCAGTTATAGTGCATGAACAAAGCTGTTTACATAGCATGTAAGTGTTGATAATTGTGATATATGATAATGTTTAGCATTTACATTTACCGACAATACCAGTATAAACAATGTTGTTCCTTGTTCGATGTTTGTGATGAAAGTGACACAACCATGCATGCATTAACACCAAAGGCAATAATAATTTATACTGCATAGAAGTCAATGCCACTTGTCACTTGTATTCCGCAAAAAGGCCATCGAGTATTGGTGGTTCTTTTGAAGGACTGCCTAACAGTTTAGTTGTGCAATTTGTGTTGTAACTTCTGTGATATAAGTTCTTACTCTCTAGCTCAGAGAAGCCGTTTTGACTTTAATCAATATAAGCAGAATTAGGCTGTTGCATTTCGTACGAGTAGGTGCTAAACTTTATGTATAGCCTTCTATATGTCATGTGTACTGAGAATCGGCCTGAGAAGCCACTACGATGAATCGTTAAAGCCACCTTTATGAAGAGAAGTTGGTTCTGCTACTTGCTGGCAGAAGGCTGTCAAAGTGGGTTATACTGTACAAGGTGTTATGTTAACTTCCCACATCTGTGATGTCTTGGAGTATCAAAGCATCGTAGCTCTAGGACTTCTTTATAGTGAAAATAGTAAATTGTGTGCAATTGTAAGTAGTTAGTTGCATGTAAATATAATTACCTTTGCGTAAATTATACTCTACGCACATGTCAGTAGGTTTGTACATCTATGCGCATGCTGCATTGAATGGCGCAGCACAAAACATGCAAAAAGTAGAATTCATAGTATGCTTGAGAAACTGCCAAATACACCAAATATGGCTTTAGGAATGAGACAGAAAGATTGCAAGCACGCATGACACCATGGTGAAATTGACAGGCATCTTTGGTGCACTGGTACAGTGTTAAAATGTTCTAAACAGTGTGGTTGAAATCTGGGACATCATATATGTGTTAGGTTTTTCCATGGTAGCATCTCATACAGTGCATGAGAATGAGGGAATGTCGAGTAGATGTGGTATGTGTCGAACACGGAACCAAGTACACATTTGATGTTCTATGGCTGTATTTCGTCATGATTCCACAGTTTGTGTTAGTAATACATTTTAGGAGTGAATGTTTTTGGACTCTGGAAACATAATTTCTGATGAAATATTCTACACACAGAGTCAAATAATGGTGGAAAAAGTTCCCGAATTTTCGGCAGAATCTCT